>P_1C_Sed_3_UnCtyDRAFT_1000016_pt1 | contig 26852 bp, 20 predicted proteins | sample Pon1CUnioCityCA_FD_10233 | JGI IMG/M metagenome (IMG submission 10233) | reverse complement strand
TTGTCCACACCCTTAACGGCTCGGGTTTGGGCATGCCGCGTACGTTGATTGCTGTTCTGGAAAATTATCAACAGGCGGATGGTTCTATCCTCATACCAGATGTTTTACGTCCGCTGATGGGCGGCACTGAGGTTATTCGACCGGATTAATGTCTCTTTGGGCTGAAATTCCACTGCTTTTTGTGGTTATCCTGGGAATCCTGATTGGATTCTTTGGTTTGTTTTTGGTCTTTTTCCCTGGGTTGACCGTTATTTGGATTTCGATCTCTTTATGGGCGGTGGCAACATCCTTTAACTATAATGTCGGGCCCTGGACCTTCACCCTGACAATTGCCACATATGCCGTGATCACGATGTTGATGCTGTTAGGGAATGTTTTGGACAACGTGTTCATGGCAGGGGGAGCGAGGGCAAAGGGTGCCAGCTGGTGGTCGATTGCACTGAGCTGGCTAGCTATGATGATTGGGGGGATCATTTTTACACCCCTTGGCGGATTGGGATTGGCGTTGTTAGCACTGTTTGTTGGTGAGGTTGTTCGGATCAAGGATTACCGGGCAGCTTTTAAATCAACCTCCAGCATGGCGCTGGGATGCGGTTGGGCTGTTGCATCGAGATTGCTGGTTGCCGCGATTATGATTGGCCTGTTTGCCATCTGGTATTTTTTGTTGTATTAATGGTGGGCGTTTTTAAAATCTGTCTGCAGATTTGCAAAAGTTATTTATTGTATTTTCAAAAATGGAGTTAGGGCTTTAGCACGATAAACCTTATAACAAAAACGAAAAAAATAATTGACGGAATTTAACAAATTTGTTGCAGTTGGATTGTCAGTTTTATATCCAAATCAGTCGGCCTAAAGGCCTCACTCCAAAAATATTATTTGCATTAACCAACTGGAGTGAGGGGCTTTAGCCCGATAAACCTTGGGAAAACAAACAATTCAGTGATTGCAAGAATTAATTTCTAACGATTTATTGTTTCCAGGAGAAATGCATATTCCAACTGTAATTGGATCGGCCTGACCCCTACGCCTTTCAGGCTCAGGGCAGGGGCCTCACTCCAGAATTCTTACTTAATTGAGTATTCAGCTTGTTACATTATTTGGAAGTTCTCGCCTGTCTGGCGAGGTAGAGAGCAATCGAACCAGCGACAGCCGCGTTCAGGGAATCAATATCTCCTTGCATTGGCAAGCGCATCAACAGATCGCATTTTTCTCTGACAAGACGTCGTAATCCCTGGCCTTCGCTGCCTATAACCAACCCTATTCCCCCTTTTAGATTCAGCTTTTCAGGCGGTTGTGCTTCTTCACTGTCTTCCAGCCCAACCATCCATCCCCCAGCTTCTTTGAGACGGTCCATCGCCTGGGCAATATTGTGTTGGGCAATCAACAGCATTTCTGTGGCGCCTGATGAGGCATTGACGACAGCTGGGGTAACCGAAGCAGCTCGGGCAGTTGGAAGGATCACCCCGTGTGCACCAAAGGCTTCAGCAGAACGCAGCAGGGTGCCAAGGTTTTGGGGATCCTGGATTTGGTCCAGCAGTAAAACAAACACCGGTTCGGCCTTATCCTGGGCAGACTGGATGATGGATTCAAGATCGCTGTAGGGATAACCGCCTGTCTGGAGCGCGACAGCCTGGTGATGGGGGTCAATCCCATCCAGGTCGGAACGTTTTACAAACTCTATGGGAGTATTTCGAAGCCTGGCGAGCTGGAGGATATCTTCCAGCCGACCCTGTTGTTTTGCACCCTGGGCAACCCATAATCGCTGGGTATTTCTGCGACTTGCTTTTAATACCTCAAAGACAGGGTTGCGGCCGGTGATCCATTCACTCAAGGTCTACTCCCAGTGCCAGCTTGAACCCTGGGAGGTGTCTTCTATGACAACGCCAAGCTCCGCCAGCTCATCGCGAATGCGGTCAGAAAGCTGGTATTGCTTTTGCTTCCGAAGGTCCTCCCTCAGGTCAAGTAAAAGTTCAATAAATGCATCAGCGCTTGTGGCTGCTTTTTCCTGAGGCTCAAGCCTGAGACCTAGTACGCCGGTCAGCTCTCCAAAGGTCTCCCGGGCTCCTGCCAGCTCTTCTTTAGAGGCACCTTCTGAGCGAGCCTGGTTGATCATCCTGACTAGGTCAAAAATATGTCCCAGTGCGCCAGCTGTGTTGAAATCTTCATTCATCGATTCGTTAAAGCCCTGACGTGTCTTCTCAACCTGTCCTTCCAGGTTTTTAAGAACTTCATCTGGGGCAGCCTCAGCACCTTCTAAAGCGGGTTTCTTTGCGGAAAGAAGTCGGTCGAGCGCCCGTTCGTTTGCCTCAATTACATCACTGTTNAAGGTNAGGGGGCTGCGGTAATGGGANCTGATCACCATCAAGCGTAATACATCNCCGGGATGATCTTCAAGGAACTCATTTATTGGGATCAGGTTGCCGGTCGATTTTGACATCTTCTCGCCTTTAAGCTGCAGCATCCCGTTGTGCATCCAGTAACGAGCAAAGGGTCTGCCTGTGATTGCCTCTGTTTGGGCGATCTCATTTTCATGGTGGGGGAAGATCAGGTCATTCCCACCGCCGTGAATGTCTATCTGCTCTCCCAGGTGCTCCAGGTTCATGGCGGAGCATTCAATGTGCCAGCCAGGGCGACCCGGTCCCCAGGGGCTGTCCCAGGCGGGTTCCCCTTCTTTGGCAGCCTTCCAGACGGCAAAATCCATCGGGTTTTCTTTTCGTTCATCCACCCGGATCCGGCTCCCGGCGTTCATCTCTTCAAGTTTTCTGCCGGAGAGTTTGCCATAATTTTTTGCTTCTTCCACCCGGAAATAAACATCGCCGTCAACTTCGTAGGCGGCATCCTCTTCAATCAGGCGTTTGACCATCCCAATGATGGTGTCAATTTCGTTGGTTGCACGGGGATGCTCCGTTGGTGTCAGAACATTTAAATCCTTCAGATTTTGCTTGTATTCCTCGATGTATTTCTCAGCCAGTTCAATCGGTTCAACCCCCAATCTGTTCGCGCGGTCGATGATTTTATCATCTACGTCTGTAAAATTCATCACATAGTGAACCTCATAACCCCGGTACATCAGATAACGTCGGACAACATCAAAGACAACGGCAGACATTGCATGGCCGACATGGGCGCTGTCATAAACGGTCGGACCGCAAACGTACATCCGGACCTTATTCTCTTCAATAGGTTTAAATTCAGATTTTTCCCGGGTAAGGGTGTTGTAAACTTTCAGGGACATAGCTGTCACTCTCCAAAACTCACAAAATCCAGAAATAGATTAGTCAAATTCAGGTTTGGCAAAAATCATTCTTCCAGCGGCAGTCTGTAAGACCTTGGTAACAGTGATATCAATTGTTTTACCAATATATTTTTGCCCATCTTCTACCACTACCATGGTCCCATCTTCTAAATAACCGACCCCCTGTCCGTATTCTTTGCCTTCCTGGATGATTTTCATATCCAGGGTTTCACCGGGGAGTAAGATGGCTTTAACGGCATTGGCTAATTCATTTATGTTCAGAACGGTGACGCCTTGTAATTCAGCTACACGGTTGAGGTTGTAATCGTTGGTAAGGATTGGGCAGCTCAATTGACGGGCAAGAACAACCAGCCGTTCATCAACTTCACGCACGCCCTCTACGTCGATGTCCGTAATGGTTACGGGTACGGAGGTTTCTTTTTGCAGCTCCGATAATACTTCCATACCTCTGCGTCCGCGCTGCCGTCTGAGGTTATCCGCTGAATCGCTGACATATTGCAATTCATTGAGGACAAATCGGGGAATCAACAATCGGCCGGGAATGAAACCAGTTTTTGCGATATCGGCAATTCGCCCGTCGATAATCGCACTTGTGTCGACCAGAATCCGCCGGGTATCTTGCAGGCCAGTCGTATCATGTTTTTCTTGTGCTTCTTCACCGCTTTTTGGGAATCCCCGAAAGACTTTTTGGAGATCTTTTTCACGGGAAACAAAAAGGACAATGCCAAGATAACCGAACAGTAAAACTGCAATAAAAGGTAANATGCTTCCTAAAGGTGAGGGGAGCAAAGATATCGGATAAGCCAGCAGTGCTGCCGTTATCAAACCAACAATCAATCCCATTAAACCATAAAAGAGCGATTGAGCGGATAATTTGCTCAATTGCTTGCGAATAGCAATCACAGGTTTAACAGAAATCCAGGGTGCAATCAGGAATCCAATAATACCCATTATTAAAGCTGTAATAATTTGATAAATGATTGTTGTTAGAGGACTTGCTTGCCAAATTTCATTAATTATTGAGCCAATTGGTTCCCCTAATAAAGCACCGGCGATAACAAATAAAACAAACCCGATAATACGGGAAATAAGTTCAATCGACATTATAAAATGACTCCTTTTTAAGGTGCAAAATAAAAGATAAATCCTAATTAAATGATAGCACGGACACGGTGTTTAGTCAATTTTTTTATGAAAAATATTAAATTTAATAGTTCTTAGAAAGGATTCAAAAAGTAGATATTTTTGTTGAATAACCATCAATTAAAATGTTGTTTTGTTGATGTGGTTTTAGAAATTTACACATTTCTATTTAAGAGATCCCATTCCATAAAAAAGAACAATAATTCAGTACGCCCTGTTGAGGGTGTACAAATCAATTGGATTATGAGGATTTCTGAAAGACTCTNTCNATTAGGCAGGGGGTGGGGTATTCGCAGGGGGTTTCTTATTGATTGGATTTACTGAAGGCTGCACCGGTGTTCCAGCATCAGGATTTAATAATATGCTTAATTGCGCTAATGCGTGAGAGTCAAATGTTCTATGACCGCACATATCGCAAATCCATGCAGGAAAATTCGGTACAGTGATGAGGTCGTCTCCTAACCAGGTCATTAAGGTTGCAGATTGCAAACTTTTACGGCCGCCCTGGCAGTACATACATGGTTGGGTTGCGTGATATTCGATATTTTCCTGATTATTTTTCATGTCGTTCACAGTTTTTTATTGGTAGGTCCTGTGAAAATCTGATGGTTAATTTTATCACCATTTGTTATTGCTTTGGTAAAGCCTGAGCGATATCCCGGCTGTTCAAGAAGGTTGCCTCCTGAATAGGCCAGTAGATAAATAAGGCTCTGCCTACAACATCCTCAAAGGGAACAAAACCCCACATGTGGGAATCGCTGGAATTATTACGATTATCCCCAAGGACAAAGAGTTGTTCGGGAGGGATATCCCACTCACCATTGTATCTTGGCGGATCGGCAATATAGGGTTCATAGAGCGGTTGTTCATTGACATAAACAACGCCATCTGAAATCTTGACTTTGTCACCGGGCAATCCAATGACACGTTTAATATAGTCTAAATCGGAATTTCCGGGTGCATGAAAGACAATAATGTCCCCAATTTCTGGTTCGCCAATTTTGTAGGCAACGCGATTGACCAATAGGAACTCCCCAGGTTGTAAAGTAGGTTTCATGCTGATATTTTCAACCCGGACACGGGCTGACAGGGTATTAATGACTAAAAACAAGACCACCGCCAGGAGTATTGTTTCAACCGTGTCAACCAAAAACCCCACGCAGCTTGAGCGTTTTGACTTTTGTTGATTATCAATTTCCGTTGTTTCAGTTTCTTGTTCCGTTTGAAATTTATCTAACATATCAAAGTATCTTTTTTCTAATATCTATAATTTGATCAATTACTTATTATAATTCACGCGTCCAGTATTAAGCCTTTACTTCCTTCGCTTCTTAAGGACGATGCGGATGGGTGTGCCAATAAATGGGTAATCCTTCCGTATTTGATTTTCGATATAACGCAGGTATGTAAAGTGGGCTAGACCGGGGTCATTTACATATAACATAAACGTAGGCGGATCACTGCGTACTTGCGTACCATAATAAATTCTCAGGGCTTTACCAGTTTTTGATGGGGCGGGATGCATGTCCTGTGCACGTTGAATGATCTTATTGATTTGTGATGTTGTGAGTCTGACAAGTCGCTCTTCCTGTACCCTCAAAGCCAGGGGCAGTACCTGATCCACTCGTTTTCCTGTGAGTGCTGAGATGAAGATCATAGGAACGTAATCCATGAAATTCAATTCCTGACGGATGTGTGTGGTGTAGTCATTGATTGTATAGGAGTCTTTTTCGATTAAGTCCCATTTATTGACAACAACCACTGCACTTTTCCAGGCATCTTTAATGTATCCAGCAATATGGGCATCCTGAGCGGTGATACTTGTTGTGGCATCGATCACTAAAATCGCTACATCTGCTCTTTCGATTGCCTTCATACTCCGGATAACGCTGTATTTTTCCACACCAGGAGAAACCTTGCCTCGACGTCGGATCCCGGCGGTATCGATCAATGTTACCGGAAGGTCGTTGTACATGAGTTTTGTATCAACAGCGTCCCGGGTAGTACCGGGGATATCACTGACAATGGCTCGTTCTTGCCCCACAATCTTGTTGAGCAGACTGGATTTGCCAACATTTGGTTTTCCCACAATGGCTATTTTGGCTGAGGCATCTTCCTCCATATCTTCGTCAATAGCTTCGATGTGATGAACCACCTCATCGAGTAAATCACCGGTTCCTGTCCCATGAAGGGCTGAAACAGGGTGGGGATCGCCCATTCCCAGCTCATAAAATTCTGCTGCAACCTGGCGGACTTTTGCACTTTCAGCTTTGTTGACAACAAGTAAGATGGGCGGTTGGAACTGTCCACCCACTTTCTTCTGTAGTTTGCGGAGAATATCGGCAATTTCATGATCCGCAGGTGTCACGCCAGTCTGACCGTCGACAACAAAAAGGATTAAATCTGATTCTTGAATGGCTAACTCAGCCTGCTCTCGGATTTGGGTGATAAACTCATTTGAACCGATTGAAAGAGGGGTCTGGCCTTTTCCTTTGGCAGGATCAATCCCACCGGTGTCCATCACATAAAAGAAATACCCGCTCCAATCCGCTTCTGCTAAGAGGCGGTCTCGAGTGGTACCGGGAACTTCATCAACAATTGCCAGACGTTCTCCCGTCAGTCGATTGAAGAGGGTGCTTTTTCCAACATTGGGTCTGCCCACAAGGGCGATAACTGGTTTTGCCATAGGCAGTGATTATACCTGATATGAATGGGGTTAATTTCACAATGTTTATCAAATTTTTGGTTTCAGCAAGGGTTTCTTTCTATTCCTCACTCGACCATTAAAGTATTAATTACCCTCCGTAATCGTTACTTCAATGGTATTTGGCAAAATGGCATCAACATTGATCTCCTCATTCTCCAAACGGACTTCTGGAGCCAGGGTATAGATGCCCGGGTCTCTGTCCTCGAGGTTCAGGATAACGACAAGTGTTGAGGGGCTCAATTCTTCAAGGAAGGCTACAGGACCGGAGAGGAAAACATCAACGTTCTCAGGAGAGATTTCAGCGCTCAACCCCTCTCCTAAGCCTTCAATTTGAACAGGGATGCTGCTGAAACTGATACTGCTTTCAATAGGCTCGATCCCAATTTGCACTGTGACATTTTGACTGCCGACAACGTTGATCCCCTCTGGAAGGTTGAGTGAAACCCTTATTTCCATATCATCATTTGCCCCATTAAGATTGATGGGCGTTGTTTCAACAAAACCAGGGATACTGTCGACAAGTTCGGGATTTGAGGAAAAAATGGTTACAGTGGGCGGGTTAGCGAAAATATTTGTCAGGCGAAAGCCTGAAGCAATTTGTCCGCTTGTGACAATTCTTACCACAACTGTGCGATAACCACCCCGTTGGACCACAGGTATTGATACCTGAACGCTGTCAGGGTTCATGGTGAGACTTTCAAATTCATTTCCGTCCGAGTCGATTGCTGTCAGGTCTACTGTGCGCTGGATATCCTCAGAAGCATCCACGATACTCACTTCAGCAAGAACCCGGTCAATAGAATTGATCACCGATTCGGGGCCTGAAATTGTCACAGTCTCCTGGCTCAGCTCAGGTTCTTCAACGTCAAAACCAATTGCAGGATTGCCAATCATATTAACCTCAATATCAAATTGCTTACTTATGATTGAATCCAATTTGACGAACACCGTTGATGGCTCCATTCGAACCACCTGAGCGGGTGATAGGTTGATATTGACCTGAGGGGTTAAGTTGTGCACTCCAGAATCAAGTCCGGACAAATCCAGTGTGACGTTGATAAGATTGGGGTCGTTCTCAAGTTGATTGAAGATGGAGGAGGGGGCTCGGATTGTAAGGTCGACCTCTTGTGAAATTTCGTTGACGATGGTCAGATTTGGATCAAGACCAATAATTTCGATGTCAATGGGTTGGGGATATGGTTGTGTAACGGTGGGATCTGACTGGGTGACAGCAAAGATCCACACGCCGATGGCGAATAAGAGAGCTGTAAATAAGGTGGGAAGATAGCTGAGGAGTTTTCGTGTTTGTTTCATTTTGACTCCTCTTTGCTGTCCTGTGATTCATTGATATTCAGCAAGGATAAAAGCCGTGAAAATATGCCCTTCCCCCCCGCAAGCTCCGTCGGTTGAAAGAATGCGTAAAGAGTGTTTTCCAATCTTTCCATATTCAGTCTTCTGATCATTTTTCCATTGTGAGCGATTGAGATGCTGCCTGTTTCTTCTGAGACAACAATGGCAATTGCATCACTGACCTCTGATATCCCCAGAGCAGCTCGATGCCGCAGTCCCATTGTTCGTTCAGGAGACCTGTTGAGAACGCCGCTGGCTGAAAGGGGCATTACACAGGATGCTGCTTTGACCTTGTTATTGATAATGATAACAGCGCCATCATGTAAAGGTGTATTGGGATAGAAAATTTGCAACAATAACTCAGGTGTGACCTCAGCATCCATAGGGACACCGGTCTCTGCATATTCCGCCAAACCCTGCATGCGCTGCATGACGATTAACGCGCCATGGTGACGTTCTGACAGCCGACCGCTGGCTTGAATGACCCCATCCAGGGTTTCCTCAAGCTGCCTTTCTGAGATATTTCTTGCCCTTGCAAGAAAGGAAACGTTGCCCGCCCTGCCGACTCGTTCAAGTGCACGCCGTATCTCCGGTGCGAAAATAACCGGGATAGCAAAGACCAGCGCTGGGAGAACACTGCTGATTAACCATGAAAAAGCAGGCAGGTCAAACAAGCTGGCAAATAATACCAGAAGAACGATAATTACAAAGACACCTCTTAACAGAACCAGCGCTTCTGTGTCTCTTAATAACATCAGGACAACGTAGAAGATGGCGGTAACCAGGATAATGTCCAGGAGATCGGTCCATCTAAATCGTTGAATTAAGAAGAAAATCTCATCTAAGATTTGTGTCATACGTTAATCGCTTCGAAATTGTTCAGTTGATTCGCCTCTATTGGTTGGCGCAAAATTTTCATCCAGATGTTAACATCATAATCCGGGATGATTTTAGCTGCGGCTTCTTGCCAGGCAGGATAGTTCAATTCGCTAATTTTCAAGCATTCAAATCCAAATTCAAATGGGTCAAAACCGTATTGATTTGCAATTTTACTTGAAAATAAAATCACCTCACATTCCTGATTTTCAACATGAGATATAAAGATTTCCGACAAAAATTCATTTGTTAAATCCTCATGTCGGCTTCCAATCCACTTAGATGGCACAGCACTGAAATTCCAGTTTTTCCATAAAAGCAGACTCCTTATTTCATCCTGTTTCATGAAGGGAATCGCAATATTCGATCCCAAAGTAGCAAATAATGATTCCATGTCTTGTGCTGTCACTCTCTGCCAGAATCGTGCCAATTCCTTATCAGACAGGGCGTTTACATTTGGAAAAATCCAATCGCCTAATTGATCACCTTGAATATCTTTGTGCCTGTTGTTTATCTGAATTGTATCATTAAGCGCTGACCGAACCTGTTTCCAGGTGTTTTCAAAGGTTCCTTCAGTATTAATAACAACATTTGCCCTTTTAAGTTTCTCGGATTGGGGTTTTTGTGCTTTCATCCGGGAAAGCACCTCGTCTCTGGGTAGATTTCTTGATGTCATAAGCCGCTCTATTTGATGATCGACCGAGGCGTGACTTACCCAGATTTGATCACAGATATCTACAAGGCTCGATTCAAGAAGTTTAATTGCTTCGATGGCAACAAATGGCTGTTTGGTAAGTTTTATCCTTGCCTGGACAGCTGAGGTGACTGCAGGGTGGGTGAGTGATTCAAGTTTTTGTAATTTTTTAGAATCTGAGAAAACAATTTTCCCTAACGCTTCTCGAGAGATTTGACCGTCTTCCCTTATTATTTTCTCCCCGAAAGTCTCGATGACCGGGACATAGGCAGGCCCATTGGGGTACAGCATCCGATTGGCAACTGCATCCGCATCAATTTCAAGTCCACCGGAATTTGCTAGCATATGACCAACAACACTTTTCCCCGTGGCTATGTTTCCCGTGATACCGATAATCTTTGGTTTGTTTGTCATCTTTTTTTAATCTCACTGTGAAGTATACCCCAATTATCCATCCCGACATGTTTGTGGGTGCTATAATTTGAGTATGTTTTTAGATCATTTGAGCCACACTGCTGTTTCTGAATGCAGGTTAACACCAGATCGACCGATTTTGATTGGTGTTTCTGGCGGTCCGGATAGCTTGGCTTTGTTATTTGGATTAGAAGCACTGGGTTTTTCTTTGGTGATCGCCCACCTGGATCATGGTTTGCGTGAGAGTTCTGGAGAAGATGCCGATTTTATAGAGGAATTAGCCCACTCCCGGGGATTATCTTTTATTCGTGAACGCATCGATGTTGGAATGGTGGCAGAAAAAGAAGGACAATCAATTGAAGAGGCAGCGAGACACGTCCGCTACCGATTTTTATTTGAGCAAGCCCGGGCGGTTAATGCCCAGGCTGTTGCTGTGGGTCACAATGCAGATGACCAGGTGGAAACCGTGCTGATGCATTTACTGAGGGGCTCAGCATTGCCCGGCTTGACCGGAATGGCATTTAGAGATTATTTCCCTATTTGGGATGAGCGAATCCCCCTTGTACGACCGTTGTTAGGCATTTGGCGAAAAGAGATTGATGCCTACATTGAAAAGGTAGGTGTGCATCCAAGGATTGATGATACTAATCGAGATGTAACCTATTTCAGGAACAAATTACGGCATGTTTTAATCCCTGAACTGGAAGAATACAACCCCCAAATAAAGAATGTTTTATGGCGAATGTCAGATGTTTTGAAGGAAGAAAACAATTTCCTTGATAATCTGACTCAAAAAGCCTGGGATGATTGCTGTGTCAGAAAAAATAAGGAGCGGGTCATTCTTTATCACTCAAAATTTAATACCCAACCCAAGGCAATTCAACGGAGGTTGATAAGACTGGCTGTTTCTAAATTGCGTCCGGATTTGCGTGATGTAGGTTTTGATGCCATCGAACGAAGCCTGGATTTTGCCAATGATCCTTCCCAAAGCAGGTCCTTCCCAAAGCGGGGAGATTGACCTGGTTGCCAGGTTGAATATTGCAAAAGTGCCAGATTATTTAATTATCAAAAATTGGGAGAGCGATTTGCCGGATTGGAAAATGCCCCTGCTTCCCTATCCGGAGAAGGAAGCTGTTCTGGCAGTTGACAAGCCTGTTTCACTACGACATGGATGGTGGCTGGAAGCAAAGCTCATTCATGATGTACCTGTGGACAGGATCAATAAAGCAAAAGAAATGGATCCGGATGAAGCCTGGTTGGATTATGATCGAGTAGAGATGCCATTGCTCGTAAGGGGTCGCATGCCAGGTGACCGCTGGCAGCCGTTGGGATTGGTGGACCAAACACAAAAGCTTAAGGATTTTTTTATCAATGAAAAAATCCCGGAACACCTGCGGGATGTTTGGCCCCTGGTTTGTTCAGGGGAGGAGGTTGCCTGGGTGGTGGGGGTGCGTCCTTCTGAAATCTTCAAAATTACAGGGGGAACAAAACGCATCCTTAGGTTGAAACTGATTCGTAAGGTTGCCTGATTATTTTTTATAGAGGGTAATTTTATTATGATGAAGATTGATCTAATCATCATCCGTATCATTTATGATTGTGAATCCTTGCTGCAGTGCGAGTTTTCTTAATTTTCGACGTATCTCCCGGAATTGGATTTTGGAAACACCTAATTTCTGTCGGATTTTATCGGGTTCCACTCCATCGATCAGATCCTGTAAAACGCTTGTCCAGCGGCACATATCAAAAGAGATCCGTTTGTCCAATTGTGCGGCTTCGGTGATATCTTCTAAAATATATTCCAGTCGCCTTGGGGTCCAGGGGAATAAACGTTCTTCTGGCTCATATTGCTGGGCATATTCATTAAAAGCTGCCACCCAACCTGAGGAAAGGGGGATCTTCCGTTCTTTATAACGATACCTGGGGTTGGTATATCGAATGAAAACGTAGGCTTTTTCCGGATCTTCAACAGAAAGATGCTTGAGTGCGATGTTTCGACATTCTCCTTTTTTGATGGCTGTCTCGAGGAGTAGTTTTATCAGGGTATAGGGTCGGGCATCCGGCTTTTCACCCTCACGGAAGGCATCGGCAACAGCTAATGCGACCTCAATTTCTTCTGGGGTCAGAACATCGGGTAAGGGGCTTGTGACTGAGCGTTGAACAAGCTTTTCTGCCGGGTCAACCAGGAGGACGCCGCCGTTTTGCAGCCAACGGAAAAAGCTTTTCAGGGATGTGATCCGTCGGGAAAGGCTTTTAGGACTGCAAGGAACGCCTCGATCATTTTCCAGCCAATCTGTAAAATTTTCAAGGTCTTTGAGTGAAATGTCACCAAGGGTTTGGTCGGGAGGAAGGAAGGTGTCCAACAAATTGAGATCAGCAATGAAGGCTTTAACGGTGTGAGGAGAACGACCCTGATCGTTTAAATAAAACCTCCAAGCCTGTATTGCAGGTTGGAGGAGTGAATTTTCAGTTAAATGGGCAGATGTATTCATTTTTTCTGTCGTTTGATTTGTCATAAGACCTCTTATTATATAATTCGTATAGTCTTGACTGATTTTAGTTTAAACCAAACGACGAACCTTGTCAATAAGCTTACTCAAGGGTTAATGCTTCNATCATTAAATCAATTATTTTCTCATACTCGGGAACGAGCACCTGAGCGCCTTGCCATGTCACCCAGTCATAGGCATGATCATAGCCAATAACATAGGAGCGAATGTCACTGTTTTTATAAACTTCACTGGCTAAAGGCAACAATTCCAGGACATCGGACAACTTTACATCGGTATCGACATAATTGACATAGGCTTGATATAGATCTGGTGTTTTTAGGATGATGTCAAAACTCATCAATCGGTTGAAAATTGCTTCAATCACTTCTTGAGAACGTCGGGCACGATCAATATCGTTTGTTGAGTATCTGGAACGAGCATACCATAAAGCTAATTCGCCGTTCATGTGAACTGGACCAGGACCGACACTGCAATAACCGCTGGGGTTGATCCATTTTGCACAGGTATCACTCAATCCCCTTTGGGTTTGGACGGTGATCCCGCCAAGATTGTTGATGACGGATTTGAAGCCATTGAAATCCACCATTAAGTAGTGGTCGGGGCGAATTCCAAAATTTTCTTCAAATGTATCTGCCAGCAAATCAAATCCACCTCTTGGGAAGGCGACATTGATCCTGTTTTCTCCATATCCCGGGATATTGACGTACAAATCCCTCGGGAAAGATACCGCACTTACAAAACCATCCTTGGGATTGAGGGATACCCAAACAATGATGTCTGTTCGGAAACCACCTTCATCAGGTCTCGCGTCGGAGCCCAACAAAATAATGTTTACCTGTCCTTCAGGTTTCTTTAAGACTCTGGTTGTTGGTGTGGGTGATGTCTCCGGGTCAGACCCTGGCTCTGGCGTCAGATTCGGCTCTGACGGCTCCTGGGGATTATCAGCAACTGGCTGGAATGGGGTAGGTGTCGCAGCGACCCCTTCCATTGCCTGGCGGGTTTGCATCGCATAGGTGTAAGCCAGGCTGGGATTTTTATTTGCAGATATCCCCGAGACTAATATAAATCCCAAAATTCCAATTAATGCAACAAACACAAGAATTGTAAAGATTTTTACATTTTTGGTTGGTTGATTCCTATTTTGATTTCGTAAATCTTTTCTTCTAGAGTTCATGTTCACCTGCTTTGATGATTATTAATTTTATCATCTATTTCTAAAAATTATAATGTTTTTGAATTAATCAATTATCCTTACGGGCAATTGGACCCGGAAGGTTGTGAACTTATCCTTTTCGCTTTTCAGCCATATCTTTCCATTGAGCACCCTTATTGCACGAATGGCATCACGAATGGATTCAATACTACCGATGCCTGGCGTTTTCTCTGGTTCTGCGCTGAAGAGTGATTTTTGTTCTTCTGATGTCAAACCTTCTCCATAATCTGTCACTTCAACAAGGAGCATTCCGGTTTCAAGGGATAATTCCTGGCTGACCAAAATTTTTCCATCAGGTTCACTTGCTTTGATGGCATTATCAAGCAGTCCAAAGAGGACGGTTTGGGTCAACTCTGGATCGGTCTTGATCAGTTGATGCCCATCAAAATTGATGATTTCCAGGTCGATGTTCTTTGACGCCAGTTGTGAGGCGATCATCAACCGGACATTTGCCATGATCGAATCCAGGCTGACCACGTGAGAATCAATCGATAAACGAACTGGACCCGTTTGTTCTCTTTCTGTTTTCAGAGACTCAATTCTTCCATTTGCTCTAGCTAGCTCAGTTCTGAGTCGATCCCTTTCATCAGTTAATTGACGGATTTTTTCCTTCATTTGTTCCGTTGTTGGTGGAATAGGTCGAACATCTTTGTTTTGTAAATTAAGCTGCTCGATTTTTTCTTTTAAGCGATCAATACGATTGGTTGTTTCAAGTTTTTTAATTTGATATTTTGCCTTCAATTGGCCGAGGGCAGTCTTTTGCTGTTGGATCAACATCTCTTTTTCCAATAATTCAGCTTCCAGAGCATTTTTCTCGGCGACCAGATGCTGGACCTCCGATTTTGCCCTGATAAGGTCATCTTCATAAATTTCTTTGAAGGCAGGTGAGAAGAGCACTTGTGATAAGGTGGGTTTTATTTCATTTAAAAGCGTCGTGGTATTTTGATCCCAGGCTTTGTTTGTGTAGGGGGAAAGGAAAATCAGACCGCCAGCCAACGGATCAGTATTTGAGGACAGCGGAAATGCAAATAGATTGCCAAGATAGGGGTAATTAATTAATTCTGTCAGTGTTTCGACATCTTTTCCTTCTGTATAAAGATGAGACAATTTCAGAATCTGATTTTCTCGCCAGGTTTCCATAATTTGGGGTAGAGTTTTGCTTGGGATCGTTTTGGCTGGGATAAAGGCTTCTCTAATCAGATCGTAACCAGATAATAATATGACATTTTCAGATTTATTATCTACTTGAAAGATGCAACAAATATCTGAAATTACACCCATACTGAGGGCTCGTGCAACAGCATTAAATTTCTCTTGTTGAGTTTTCTGTAGAGGAATTTTCAGCAGGTATTCAATCAGAACAGGTTTTGTATCCACCCTTTTTTCATCAGGTTGGGGTGAAGGTTCTTCAGGAGCAACGGCGGAGGGTGACTTTGTTTTAGTAAATCGCTGAAGAATCGTGATTGTCCAGGGAATACTTACCATTTGCGCTAAACGAACAGCGCCCAATTTGAGCTCGAGGGTATCTTGCATCAGGATTTCGACTCCATGCCCTGCTCCCAGCACGATAAGGATACACATAGCAATGACCCACTGTGGAGGACGCTTTATTGCAGAGAAAATCAATCCCAACACGATCAACAATAGGGCACCAAATTGCCAGGAAACGATGACCATTTGAAGATCAATTGAAATGATTGTGTCTTGAAGTGCCGCCATGATCAGGATAATGGATGAAATTAACAACAATGCAATGGTTAGAAAGATATTCACCCCGGTCAGGAAAAATTGGGGATCATCTTGCTGAAAAAGCCAAATTAACCAGATGATGGTCAGGGTGGCGGCAAGGGATTCAAGCAGTGCCATGGTTAATGGCGAAAGCGCTTCTACCAGGCTGGCACTGAAAAGGATCAATTGAATGACCAGTAAAATATTCGATCCTGTCAGGACCTGTCGCGCATGAAATTTTTGTTGATTTCGGTTTAGTTTGGGAATAACCAATCCACAAATTAGCGTCAGGGAAAGGCTGATGACCAGGTGGTAAAGTAAATTACCCGGTGGGCTTGTGAGGATATTGGTGAGATAGGATAAATCAATTTCCATGGACGCTTTTTCTTTATAAAGTTAAATGTTACGTGACAACAATTTCTCTTGCAAGTTGCGTTCCACATTAGAAATTTTTACCTGGTATTAATGCTTATTGACTTTATTGTTTTGAAAATTAGAATTTGTTTCAGTGTTAGATCCTGGATAACCCTGAATGATCATGTGAAAAATCTTTCCTCTATCCCACAATTTCCACAACAACACCTGATTCAGCCCAATAATATAAATCTTCTGCAGCTGCCAAATCAAGGATGATGCATCCGTAGGATGCTGGTGATCCTAAAGTGCTTGCCCATAAACGCTGGCCGCTGGACAGCAGGGGCAGACCGTGGATCCCATTCATGAAACCTGGCCATGCTTCATAGATACCCATAAAATGGGGCATATAAAGATCCCAGTTGGATGCATAGGCGTTTATTTCATGGGTTTGAATCTGGAAAACACCAGGCATGGTCGGTGAATCAGAAACACCAGTGCTTACGATGTATGTGTTCCTGATCTGGCCATCTTCATAAACCGTCATGGACTGCTCGCTGATATCAATGATGATTCTTTTGTTTGGGACAATCGGCAGCGGCAGTAAGATATCCTTTGATGGGATGTCCAAAATCATTCCGGTCTTGATGCTGCTTGTTGTCAAACCTTGATTAGCTTCCATGATATGGTACATCGGCATCCCCAATTTGAGTGAGATTGACCACAAAGTTTCTCCCGATTTAACCTCGTAAGTTGTGGGCTTATGCTTAACAATCAGTTGGGCAGGTTTCCCATTTTGCCAAGTCTCGATGAGACTGCTGGTTTGATGGTCCTGGAAGAAACGTCCCGGTCCCAAATCCACCTCCCATGTATTAATCAAGGAGGAGATGTCAGCCTCACGGTATTCCATTCTAACGGTGTAATTATTGGGGTCAACAGAAACCCAGGCACGTTTTTCTTCTATTGGCACAGACCAGGTAAATGACTCATCTTCAATGGGGTCATAGGCAGATAGTTTTAAATCCTGGGATAGGATTTGTTCAATTTCATTGATGACGGGTGTCAGATCTTTTATTTTCGGTGTGGGATAAGAGATTTCCAGCGAGACCGTCCCGGTCAATAAGATCTCAAAAGCATTTTCATATAGCGTAGAAATCGTTTTGCCAGGGTGTACTTCCCGCCCATCAGAACCTGGCACCGCCACCCAATTGCCATCCGTAAAAATTACCTGTGCATCTTTTGTCTGAAAACTAAGTTCTTCTTGAATTTTTGATAGGGTTTCTTTTGCTAATCCTTCATCAAAATACAGGACTGGATAAATGATCTGCGGTTCATTTTGCAGGGATTTAATGATGTCCTNTAAAGGTTGGACACCACGACCAATTTTAAAAGCAGCATCTGCTGTTTCTTGGGGATCCACCCACAAACCCAGGTCAGCTGGTGAGAACCAATATGAAATTGAAGGGTCATTTTCAGAGGTCAACTCGATACGCCGATTCAGATTCCATTCAGCGTCAATTTGTGCAGCAGTTTCCTGATAAGTTTTTAATCCAGCTGGTTTATCATAAACAAACACACCGGGCAAAATCAATTGATTCACCTGGAAATAGACGATCACAGCGCTGGATAAAGATAGGGGGAAGATAATTAGAAAGGCAGCAAGGCCGACCCAGAATGCTGCAGGGCTAAACCGCCTGGATTGTTTTCCTAATTGGGGGCGTGATTTTTTCCTGGGTTGAGTGAATTTATGATTGATTCTTTGTGCGTTTTCCATATTATTCCTTTATAAATGCACATTGCTATTATTATAAACGGATTGTTTATCGGTTTTGTTCCAGATGTAGAAAATTACTGATAGTTTGTGCAGCCTTTATGCCAGAGATAGGGTTTTTCACTGTGAGTGGTTATAATTAGACTATTATAGAAAACCAGGTCTTTTGGAGCAGCGTCAAAGGATCTACTGACATTGAGGCTTGAAAATGATTGAAAATTTACTCGTCTGGTATTTACTCAGCATTTTTTTGGGATGGATGACCTTTCCCCTCTCTTATAGGCTGCTGAACAAACTGCCAGATCGGGGATATACCCTCAACCGTATTTTGGGCTTATTGTTATGGGGTTTTTCTTTTTGGTTTTTAACTTCTCTAAAACTTCTCCAAAATCACCCTGGCGGTATTTTATTTGCTTTTCTCGTCCTGCTGGGGGTGAGCATTGGATCAGGATGGGGAAAATGGGGTGAAATTTCGGATTGGATTAAGCAGCACCGTCAATTGATAATCACTGCGGAGATAGTGTTTCTGGTCGGCTTTGTTTTCATGGTCATAGTGCGAGCTGCAAATCCTGAAGCAACAGGAACAGAAAAACCGATGGAATTGGCTTTTATCAATGCAATTCTTAATTCAGAAACCTTTCCACCAAAGGATCCCTGGTTATCCGGATTCGCCATCTCTTATTATCATTTTGGGTATATTCTCGCTGGGATGATCGCCAAATTCACTGCCACCAGCGGTGGTGTCGCTTTTAACCTTATGCTGGCTTTGATATTTGCGATGAGCGGTACCGGTGCTTATGGGATTGTGTATAACTTACTTGAGCTGCCGGGAAATTTTTCAAATAGAAAGCTTCACAGCCGTGCTTGGGCGTTATTAGGACCTATATTTTTATTATTTGTCAGCAATTTAGAAGTTCTTCTTGAAATGCTCTATCAAGCCGGCATTGGTTGGTATATGGATACAGGAGGATCTCCTTTCTGGTCCTGGATTCAAATTGACACATTCTCCAATTGGCCAACCCCACCTTTTACAATTGTCCCACAGCGTTTTTGGTGGTGGTGGCAGGCATCTCGGGTGATTCAGGATATCGATTTACTCGGTAATGTGAGTCCACTTTCGCCCATTGACGAATTCCCTGCTTTTTCCTTTGTACTGGGGGACTTGCATCCCCATGTCCTGGTGATGCCATTTGTTATGCTGGTTATCGGTTTGGCTTTGAATATTTTCCTTGGTGCAATGGATGGCAGGCAGAAGATTTTTGGATTTACTTTGCCCTACCGGCTCGATCAATTCCTTCTCAGCGCTGTAACACTGGGTGGGATTGCATTCCTTAATACCTGGGACCTGCCGGTGTATTTTGCCTTGATAACCGGGGCTTTTGCTTTACGACAGGTTTATCAAAAAGGCTGGGATTGGGACCGACTTTTTGAATTATTAGGATTTGCGATCCCCCTTGGCGTTATCTCTTTGACCTTATACGCGCCCTTTTTTATCAGTTTTCAATCCCAAGCGGGTGGGATACTGCCGAATATTTACTTTCCAACCCGGGGGTTATACCTGTGGTTGATGTTTGGGCCGTTGTTTATACCGATCTTTTTGGTCTTTATTTGGTTGATCCGCAGAAAGGTGAAAGCAGCATGGGGTTGGGGGGCTATTTTGTCTGTTGGATTAGCTATCTTGCTATTTTTAGTATCAATTTTATTGGGGTTGTTTATTGCTCAAACAGACCTCGGTCAGCAGTTGATTGCGTCACAGGGTGAAAGCAGTTATGCTGGGTTGTTGGTTTCAGCTTTGGGACATCGTTTGAGAATTGGATTTGGATTATTAACTCTAATTGTGATAATTGGGATGAGTTTGGCTTTTCTCATTAATCTTGCATCATCGGATAATTCTGAAGAGGACAGACCTACAACCCTGGTTTTTGTATTGTTGATGGTCCTCCTGGGTGGCGTTATGGTCCTTGCACCGGAATTTGTGTATTTGCGGGATACTTTCGGCACCAGGATGAATACAGTTTTCAAATTTTATTACCAGGCCTGGATGTTGTGGTCGATAGCGTCTGCCTTTGGAACAGTGCTAATCCTGAAAAAGGGAGGATTGATTTCCAAACTTTTATTAATTATTTTTGTTTTTTCGTCTTTGTTTTATCCTGTATTTGCCTATATTGATAAGACCAATGGATTCAATCCATCACAGGGCTTTAGTTTGGATGCAAGTACTTATTCGGCGCAATTCCAACCTGATGAAGCTGCAGCAATTGATTGGCTCTCGGAAGCAGAGGATGGTACCGTAGCAGAAGCAGTCGGCGGCCAGTATTCAGGCTATGCCAGAGTCTCAACGCTAAGCGGGCAGCAAACTGTGCTGGGTTGGCCCGGGCACGAAGGCCAGTGGCGGGGAGGTTACGAGGAAGTTGGCAGTCGAGAGATGGATATCCGCACACTTTTCGAAACGTCGGATTGGTCTACGGCTTTGGATATTATTCGCCGTTATGATATCCGATATATCTTTATTGGCAGCCTGGAGCAGAGTACTTATTCCCTCAACATTGAAAAGTTTCAACAAAATCTGTCCGCTGGTTTTCAACAGGGAAATATCACTGTGTTTGTGATCCCGAACACCCTCCGTGATTGATGGATATTCAAAGGGAAAAGGTATTATTTAAGTAAATGCATCACAGCTGGTCAAAAGATAATTACAAAACCATTTGTGGTAGGATTTTTATTAAAATTATTATATTTGCAATGGAAAGGTAAGAAATCAATGGTACGAACAAGGTTTGCCCCAAGCCCCACCGGATATATGCACATTGGCAACCTGCGGACAGCACTTTATGCCTACCTGACAGCACGCAAGAACGACGGTGTATTTATATTAAGAATAGAAGATACAGACCAGGAACGGAATGTCCCTGAAGCACTGGCTGCCATTTATAACAGCCTTGAATTGGCTGGTTTGAATTATGACGAAGGTCCCGGAAAAGATCGCGGATTTGGACCTTATGTACAATCAGAAAGATTGCCAATCTATAAGGAATACGCTGAAAAAATATTAGAAATGGGGGCAGCTTTTCGCTGCTTTTGTAAAAAAGGTGATCAACCTCAGGGAGAAGAAGCACCCGTTCGACGAGATCCATGCCGGCTGTTAACCCAGGATGAGATCGAGGAGAAATTGGCTTCCGGTGAGTCCTTTGTGATCCGACAAAGAATCCCGGATGAGGGCAGCACAACCTTTGTAGATCATGTCTATGGAAAAATCACCATTGAAAATTCNCAGTTAGATGACCAGGTGCTGTTAAAATCCGACGGTTTTCCCACTTACAATTTTGCTAATGTGGTGGATGATCACTTGATGGCGATCACGCATGTGATGCGGGGACAGGAGTATCTTTCATCCACCCCTAAATATAACTTGTTGTATGAGAGCTTTGGGTGGGACATCCCGGAATATGTCCACTTACCATTGATAATAAAAGAGGACGGTAGCAAGTTCAGCAAACGTCTAGGTGATCCCTCATTTGAAGACCTTGTGAAGATGGGTTATTTGCCGGAAGCAATTGTGAACTATATTGCACTTCTGGGATGGAATCCAGGTACGGACCAGGAGTTTTTCACATTATCGGAACTGGAAGAAATTTTTACCATCGACCGGATTAATAAATCCAGCGCTGCTTTCTCTTTCGATAAATTGACCTGGTTGAATGGTGAACATATTCGGGCGTTGTCCCTGGATGAATTTCACCAATTAGCCAAATACACTTATCCGGAGTCGCTTTCAGAGTTTAATATTCGTAAGATCAGCGAATTGCTCCAGGTAAGAACAGAAAAATTAACCGAAATTCCTGAGCAGATCACGTTCTTTGTAGAAGTGCCGGATTATGATATTGAAATGTATCGTCATAAGAAGTCAAAGTGCGATCCGGAGATCAGCCTTGAGATCCTTACAAAGGTCAAGCCAATTCTCAAGGAATTGGAGAGCTGGGATAACAATAATCTATATCTGACATTAAAAGAATTCGGCAAAGAACAGGGGTATAAAACTGGGACGGTAATGTGGCCCATTCGGACAGCGCTTTCAGGTGTGCCTGTCACCCCCGGGGGTGCCACGGCTTTAGCGGAGATATTAGGCAAGGAAGAAACACTGGCTCGAATTCAAGCGGGGATCGAGAAGTTGGAGACGGCATTGGCATAATATCTTTGCCTCATAATCAAGTATTCAAGATAATCATGAATTTGCTGTAGGTCACGNATGGTTGCGTNAGCAACCTACGTGACAATTAATAATGCTATTGTCATGTTTCAATCGTGATCTATAAGGTTTTTGTCTTAAAAAATTTTATTTTAGGGGGTATCTCTCTGCCGAATTTCGCCAGGCCTCTTCAAGATGATCATAGAAAGCCTGTCGGTTTGTAATGCCCTTTCCAAGTTTGATGACAGGGTCGTCCTTGGAGCGGCTTTCGATGAGCATCCCAGATTGAAGATCATCAAGTGATGACCCGATCCTGAAATCCTCGAAATTGAACAAATCGGGTCTTGTGAGATAAACTGCTGGCAAAAGATCCCACAAATAAAACACGAATTCACCCGTGTAGAGCCCAAAGGCAATCAACCACTGGAGCATGATGAATTTCAATTTGGCAGGCCAGTAATCGGCAGTAAGGATATCCAGCAGCCGAAAAGGTGCATCCAGACAGGCTCCTCCGCTGAATACGGTCACTGGGCAAGGTGCATGGAGAACGGTGTGTGCTGCATTCAGATTGGCGGAAAAATTAAGCTCCGCCAGGTCTCGATAACCCAGTTTCATCGGTTGAAGATAGCCGCCCATCACAGCAATCGATTTGACTTTGCTGAAAAAATCAGGGTCAAGCTTTGAAGCAGCATACAGGTTACCCAAAGGACCGGTCGCAAGCAGGGTGATCTTTCCTGGAATTTGATTTACAGTTTCAACAAGGAATTTTGCCGCACTTGTGTCAGGCGAACATTGGGAATTGCTTTCACCTCGCACAAGCGGGATATTAACCTTGAGCTTTTTCACCAATTTTTGGGTCTGGTGGAAAACCTGATCAATCGTACCATTTCCAAAGGTAGTGGTGATCCCCAAAAGATCAAGCTGCGGTTTCCCTAAAAGATAAAGGAGGGTTAATCCATCATCCACCTCTTTGAGAGGTATCCCGAGGGTGTTGTCGCAGTCAAAAATGATTTTTTGGCTCATAGATAAATTTTATCAGAATCGAAACCCCGTACACGAATTTCAAACACTTCTTAATTTCTTCTACCCAAAATCAACCAGGCTTCCGACTTATTTTTCATTTGGAAAATCTAAAATAATTATGATAAAAAAATAAAATAAAGTTTGGAGGCTTTTATGACTGATGAAATTCGATTAGGATCTTTATCCGCAACCACCTTGATTGGTGACCCCGTTCTGAATTCTGAGGGCGAGAACCTGGGAAAAATTGAAGATTTAATGATTGATCTTGATACAGGCTGCATTGTATACGCAGTGTTATCATTTGGCGGTTTTCTTGGTATGGGGGATAAATTATTCGCCATCCCCTGGAGTTCAATGCGGGTTGACATGGAAGAAGAATGCTTCCGTTTTGATGTTGATAAAGAAACCCTGGAAGAAGCACCCGGTTTTAATGACGATAATTGGCCAGAACCGCAGGATTACGGTATCGTCACAACGGTTTATCAATTCTACGGTGTGGAAAATCCATACGAATAGAAGATTATTTGGTTCAGAAGTAAAAAACGCTCTGGATAGGGCGTTTTTTATTTTTTAAGATTAATTACAAGCTGTGGGTATTACAAATAATTTGAGTTAATTCTTAGCCTTTCAAGTAAGGATCAAACAACCCACGAACGAAATCAATATCAACATACATTGAGAGCTTTTTGTAGGTATCCGGATTCTTCAGCAGGTGATCACCCCGCTGGTATTGGACCCATGCCATGGCGCACCAGGATACCCCCCGCAGGCAGTTGAAGGGGTCCCTCAGACGGGTCCGATCTTCGATGGTGTCAACCAGGTGGGGATCCTCGATCGAATCCTTGTAGGCGGTTATCATTGCTTTTTTATCATCATCAGACATGCGATATTCTGTTTTCCAGAGGGTGGTGGTGGGCACCCGGAAGTGGGAAAGGTCCTGGGAGGGGTCGCCCCACAACGGCTTCTCCCAATCCGTCAGGTGGAGGGAGCTTTCTTCACGGTTGACAATCCAGTTGGTGTTGTTGACCTCCGTATTGATGATGCAATTCCAGGGATCCTGCTGGTAATACACTTCCTGATGACGGGCTTTATCAGCCCAATCGCGCACATCAATCAGATAAGATCGAAAGTCGGGATCAGCTAAATCAGAGTTCAGGTAAACATCCATCATCCGCAGGCAGCGCTGGTAGGTGAGGGTGAGGGGTTGTGTTTCTTGGATCAGGTGATTATTTTCAGTGGGGACAATGATTTGATGGTACTGAGCCATCAAACGGGCGGCATCTGTAAGGTCACGGTGGTAATCCAGCTTCTCTCCTGTTAAGTAGGACATTCCCAAGACGCCGTATGGGAGATGGTTGAGTGAGTTATCAAGGAAAAAGGGTTTTGGACTGACGTCAATTGGCTCAAGCAGCTTCAGGGTTTTATATTCATAAGCAATTTGTTCAGCAAGGGTGAGCCCAATTTGGGAGCCTGTATTCACCCTCAGCACCCAGGCAGTTCCGCCCTGCTGTACCAGGAAGTTCATATTATATTCGCCCTGGCCGAGGGGACGGATTGAAAATTCAGCATTCACTGACCAATTTGGAATATTAGTTGGTCGTGCTTGTCTAATATAGGTTTCTGCCTCTGGTAAAAAAGTCTGAATGGATAAATCTGGCATTTTATTATGAAGTATTTTTGTGACCTATTCTGGCTTTCGTAAGCTGTCTATACCGTGCATTACTGTCAGGTAGGGATGTATAAACAGCATTCGAGGTCCGGCGAAGCGCATCACGTCTTTGATCTGCTGGCGCATCTCCGGGCGATAGCAGTGGACGGGACATCTGGCACAGGTGGGTTTACGCCACCCAAAGGGGCAGCGCTCAATCCGCTCCGAAGCATAATCATAGAGGCTTTGACAATCAGGACACAGCTCTCCCTCCTGTGAGTTATGGTTGCCTTTGCAATAGATCAGGATCATTTTGTGAACAGTTTTACGCTCCCGTTGTAATCTTTTCCGGTTCGTCATAATTTCATTATTGGCGGTTTTTTTGGAAGAAGATGAGATTATCACCCTGGAATTCCACGTGTAAATTATCTTTTTCAGCAAGGAAGAGAAAGGTTTTACGAGTAAAGAAGCTGACATGAGTCATGTCGGTAATGTAGTGCATGTTGGGGAAATCATTAAGATCTTCGACAAGTTTGGTCATAATCCCAAGCCACCCACCGGGTTTCACAAGTTTCACCAGCAACTGCCATTCTTTTCCGGGATGATGAAAATGTTCGACCGTTTCAGTGCAGGTCACAAAATCATACCTTTTTTGAAGGGCATCTGCGCTTGGAGCGTAATATGGATCAAAGAGTGTCATTTGATACCCCTCTGACTCTAGCATCATTGACAAAACTGGTCCTGGACCGCTCCCAAAATCCAGGCCATTTTGTGGTGGGTGTTCAATTCTTCGTAATAAAGGCTGCATGAAATTCCTTAGGTATTCTCGATAACCCTTATCTTTTGGGCTGTTTTCATGTAAGTCGTATCTTGCCTTCTCTTGTTTTGTTGAAAGCAAATCATCTCGTGAGACGAAAATCAATTTACAATGGGGACAGCGCAGATAGCTGCGTTGTCCATCAACATAGAATGATGAGGTGTTAGTGAAATGGCAAAGCGGGCAGGATTCAGTCATAATCCAAGGATTTTTATTCGGATAGTTAATTGTTAAGCTTCATTTTACCGGAAACTGAGTGCCTGGCACATTACAGCAGTCTTGAATTGGATTTCAATTACCATATTTAAATTATTTTTTTATTTTTTTATAAAGGATTTCTTTTTTGTTACAAAACCTGATTTCTCAAAAGAATGCAGTTATAATTAGTTTTATTATCAAATTTGATGGTTCGTTTTCACAATTAGACTGATGACTTTAATGAGTATCATTCTTCTATTTTCCTTGTTATTTTCATAAAGAGGTCCAAATGACAGATAAAACACATCCCACATATCCAGTTTTTGTCATGTGTGGAAGGGATCTTAAACGACGTAAGTTGATGGAAGCAGTTGATCCCGAAGGGAAATATAAAACCAAGGCTTTGCTGCCATTTCTAGGGAAGCGGTTGGTGGATTGGCAGTTGGAGGCATTAAGGCAATCGCCTCATGTTGAGGCTTTATACCTGCTGGGTTTGAGTGAAGAAGATGCAAAATTTGATTATCCAGTTAATTATGTGCCCTGTGAGACGGTTTCTGATTTTGGTGATAAATTACTCAGGGGGTTGGACTATCTTGAAGAAGGTGGGAATGATTCAGATATGATCATCATCAGTTCCTGTGATGCGCCAGCTATACGGGTAGAGGAAATCAATCAATTTTTTAAAGCGATAGAAGAAAATTCGGGCAAAGAAGTGTATATTTCCTTGGTTACGGAGGAAGTGGGAGAAGCCGTATTTCCAAAATCGGGAAGAGTTGTTGCGCGATTTTCAGACTATGAAGTTTTCCCAGGTGAATTAATGGCGTTAAGTCCAGGTGCTATCAGAATGCAGAAAAAAGTTATTGATGAGCTGGGTTTGCAACGAAGGAAGATCAACCGGCAAAAGAATAAAATCAGCCTGGGTCCGATGTTGTCCTACCTGGCAAAACGCCCGGGTATTTGG
>P_1C_Sed_3_UnCtyDRAFT_1000014_pt1 | contig 27890 bp, 24 predicted proteins | sample Pon1CUnioCityCA_FD_10233 | JGI IMG/M metagenome (IMG submission 10233) | reverse complement strand
CCAGGTCACCGCAGAAGACGGCGAGCCGATAGACCTCCCTGCGCCAGAGAGGATCCTGGGTTAGGCAGGGAGGAACGCCGTCAAGCCACTCTTCGAAACTCACAATCCTCCGTTGCTTACCATGAGGCACGATAGGCATCAGCGAGTATGCGGGCGATGTCGCAGGATTCGTCCTACGCGCCAGGTTTCAAGTCCTGCTCCATAGCTTCCTGCGCCGCGGTCAGGCCCATGCCGACGTCGAAATCGTAGCCTGCCTGTCGCAGTCCCGTTTCTATGGCCCCGACGGTTGCCAGAACATCTGACTCGTTCACCACCCCCATGTGACCGATACGGAAGTAGCGGGCCTTGATCTCCGGATGAAGTCCCCCGGCCAGGATTACGCCTGCTTCTTTGATATAGCCCAATACTGAGCGATCAACGCCATCAGGGAAATACGGCGCGGTCAAAGTACTGGCTGCCACGTGGTCACCGATCGGCACCTGCGCCATTCCCAGGGCGGTGATAGCTGCCTTGATACCCCTGCTGACCCGCCGATGACGCTCGAACCGCGCTCCCATGCCCTCCTCGAGGATTTCACCCAGACTGACATTGAGGGCCCAGATTAGGTTGACGGGGGGAGTGCCGAAGTACCCAGTCTGGCGTGCTTCGTAGGCCTCCATGATGGGCAGCCATTTTGTCCAATCGGCGTAGTAGCTCATCACCGGGGACTTGCGCTGTCGGAATGACTCCATCGCGCGTGGCCCGGCCACCACCAGGGCCAGCCCCGGGGGTACACCAATGGCTTTCTGAGAGGCAGTCAGTGCCAGGTCGATTCCCCAGGCCTCTTGACGCAACTCCTCGCCAGCCACCGAGCACACGCCGTCAACCACTACCAATACGTTGTGCTCGCGACCCATTGCGGCGAGTGCCTCGACGTNCGCAGCGACAGCGGTGGACGTATCGACCTGGGTGATGGTCATCAGCTTGTAGCCCTGTCCGGCGCTGGTGGAGGGTGCCCCCAATTCTGCGCGGACCTCCTCTAGCGGCGGCGCATCGCCGATGACCGGGGCCCGGACGTGCGTCACTTCTGCGCCATAGCGCTGAAGAATCTCCCCGAATCGGTCACCGAAGACGCCGGTATTGACGACCAGGGCCGCATCTCCCGGCTCTATCAGGTTTGCCGCGGCCATGTCCATGGCTAGCGTCCCCGATCCGGCGACGACGAATGGCTGACCGCCGGGGTCGAGAAAGACCTCGCGCAGCCGCTCTAGAGCTGTGCCAAACACCTCGACGAAGTTCGAGGCCACGTGGCTCGTGGTGGGCATCCCCATCGCCCGCAGGACCTTTGGCGTGAACTCGATGGGTCCGGGGATCATAAGCAGTTGACGATCCTTCACTATTTGGACCTCCCTACGGCGATCTAGGAACGTCTCTGACGAGGGCGAGTGTCTGATCTATGAGCCCTTCCATGTTCCGCGGCGCATCACGGAACAACACGTGGGGTCGGCCCTTGTCAGGCATTCCGGAAAGAACGAAATCCGGGCGCTCCTCCCACTGCACGATGCTGACTCGGGACGGACAGGAGCACGTTGGGCATAGTGTATCCTATGCGGAGAAACTGGACAAGTCCTCGGCTCACAGAGGTGCCGCNACCTTGCATCCGGGTGGATAGCCTGGTACAATCTACGTTGGACGCCGAGTACTCGGCGTTCTTTTTTGTACGGGTCAACACAGCGTGGACTGGCCCGAGTAGGTGAGGGCTTAGAAGCCTCCTGTATGAATTGGGCCATCGAAGTCACCGGAACACAATGATGGATAGAGAGCATCCGCTAATAGCGTTAGAGAAGAAGACAGTCGAGGCCATGATCCGCATTAGCTGCAGCGGGCGGCATGAAAAGCACGATGGGCTATGCGAGGGCTGCCAGGAGCTCCTTGAGTATGCCTTGGCTCGACTCGACCACTGTCCGTTTCACGGCGAAAAGCCTACGTGTGCCCGGTGTCCCATCCACTGCTATCGACCGGAGATGCGAGATCAGATCCGCTCGGTGATGAGATACGCCGGCCCCCGTATGATCCTGCGGCATCCACTCCTGGTTCTTGGGCACGCCATTGACTGGCTGCGCAGAAGACCTGCTGCTGTGTTCACGAGGGAGAGACAAGCACGTGACGCATAGAAATGGAGCTAGCGTGAAGAAGGGTGATAGAAACTGATGTCCTCGCTCGTAGAGAGCATGCCTCTGGATCGTTTCCCCCTGGAGCAACTCGTTGCACTCCGCAATATCCTGCGCACTCGCGCATACCGGCGGATGACACAAGCGTTTCAGGCTGCCAAGACTCTTCTGTTCGACGACGACTCACGATTGGTCTTCTTCAGTGATCTCCATCGCGGGGACAGCTCTCGTGCCGATGCTTTCGCGCAGAATGAGGCCCTCTTCGTTCAAGCCCTGCGCCACTACTACCAGCGTGGCTTCACGTACATAGAGGTCGGTGACGGCGACGAGCTGTGGCAGAACCGCCGCCTTCGCGACATCAAGCGTGCCCACCGGGAAACGTTCGACTTGCTTCATACCTTCGACGCTGAGGACCGTCTGCACCTGATCTTTGGCAACCATGACGTTCAGGGCTTTCAGCGCCGAACGATGAAGAAAGACGGTATGATGGCACACGAGGCGCTGCTCCTGCGGCATGCCCGAAAGAAACAGCAGATCTTTGCAGTGCACGGACACCAGGTCGATTTCAAGAGTGATGGCTTGTATCGCGTGTCCCGACTCATAATACGTCATATCTGGCGGCACATACAGAACTTGGGCTTCACAGACGTGGCATCATCGATAGAAGAGTCGCGCAACCGGGGCACACTGCGCCAACGGGTTTCTGAGTGGATCGAAGCGCACAAGCAAATCGTGATTTGCGGTCACACGCATACGCCGAACTTTCCAGCCTCCGGTGCTCTGTCCTACTTCAACGTTGGGAGCGGTGTCTTCGATGGGTACATCACTGGCCTGGAGATACAGAGCGGGGAGATCAGTCTCGTCAAGTGGCTGCGATCAGAATGGGGAAGAGCGGAGCGGTGGCTCCTTGCGCCGCCACGGAGGCTCAGCACTGTCGCTTAGCCTCGGCCGCGGGGCGAGAAGCGCATTCGATCATCAGCTTTGACGATTGTCGCACCGAGACCCGCAATGGTGTACGCCTGGGGTCCGCCATCAACAGTTATCGCTGCACCCCGGTCCGCTGCCCAGGTGCCGCTGTACGATGTCTACCAGCACTGGAATCTCCACATTCCCACCGCTAACGATAACCGCGACGTGTTTGCCCAATCCCTTCACCTTGCCGCAGAGAACTGCGGCTAGGGCTACGGCACCCCCGCCCTCCACCACGACGTGATGGTGTTCCAGGGCAAAGACCATGGCATTGGCGATGTCATCTTCCGACACCAGGAGGGTGTCGTCGACGTACTGGCGGATCAAGTCGAACGTGTACTTGTTTTCCAGACCAATCCCGCCCATCAGCGCATCGGCCAGGGTAGATTCCTCCTCCATTTCGATGGGATGGCCTGCCCTGAGGCTGTGATACATCACCGGCGCACGTGCCATCGAGACGCCTATAGTGCGGATTGATGGATCAGCTGATTTCATGGTCAGGGCAACTCCCGAAAGTAAGCCTCCGCCAGAGAGCGGCACGATGACTGTATCCAGCTCCGGGTGTTCCTCGAGGAGCTCCAGCGCGATCGTACCCTGTCCGGCGATGACGTGCGGGTCATCAAACGGCGGGATCATCGTGAGGCCGTGCCGCAGTTGCAGTTTCGTCGCAAAGTCTTCGGCTTCGTCGTAGCTCTTGCCGTGGCGCACAACCTCTGCGCCCAGCTTCTGTATGGCGTCTACTTTGTTTGGCGGTACGCCCATCGACACGCAGACCACAGCCCTTATTCCCAGCTCCTGCGCCACGTATGCGACGGCACGACCGTGATTCCCGCTCGACACGGTGACCACGCCTCGGTTGCGTTCCGCAGAGGATAGGTTCCGCAGTCTGTTGGCAGCGCCGCGAATCTTGAAGGCGCCGGTTCGTTGCACGTTTTCCAGCTTCAGATAGATGGCGCTGCCGGTTCGGTTTGTCAGCTCGGCGGAGTCGAAAAAGGGGGTTCTGACCGCGATGCCACTGATACGTGCTCTGGCAGCATAGACATCGCGGAGTGTCACACTGAGCTCGCTCATCGTTGATCATCCGACTGCAGCTCGGCGAACAGGCTGTGAATGCGATCTAGCGCCGCGCGGAGGTAGTCGGCAGGGAGACCGAAGCTGATCCGGAGGTGCTGATCGACGCCGAAGTGGTCACCTGCCCCGACCAGCACGCTCCTCTCGTGGATCAGGCGCTCTGCCAGTTTGCTCGAATTGACGTCGGGATAGTAGCGCGGGAAGGCGATGGCGGCTGCCTGCGGAGCCACCAGACTGAAGGTCTCCGGATGTCGATCCAGCCAATCCTCGAGAATCGAGAACCCCCGACGGATATAGCCGCGGACCCGGTGAATGAGGCGTGGTCGGACCGTGGGGGAGAGTGCCACAGTCGCCAGCTTGTTGGAAAGCATCGTGGCGCTAATGGTCGTGTACTCGTGGCGCATCCAGATCCTGTTCCGCATACTCGCGGGGGCCATGACCCAACCGATCCGCAGTCCCGGCAAGCCGTAGGCTTTGCTCAAGCTGTTCATTGCAAGCACCCTGTCATACCGGCCCCAGAAGGACGGCGTCTGCTCATCAGTTAGCCGCTCGGCGCCGCTGTACACCTCATCGGCCAGGAGCCACGCCCCGACGCGGTCGGCGGCGGCTACGACGCCCTCCATCTCTTCCTCTGTCATGATTGCGCCGGTCGGATTGTTCGGATTACAAACTGCGATGAGCTTCGTCTGCTCGGACACGACATCGTGCAGTTGATCCAAGTCCGGGGCCCAGTTGTGTTCCTCACGCAGGTGGAATGTCTTGGTGCGATACCCGTAGTTGTGCCCAATCCCCCAGATCTGCAGGTAGTTGGGAACCATCACCACCATCTCGTCGCCTCTCTGCAAGACGGTCTGGATGGTTATGAAGTTGGCCTCGGCACAGCCCACGGTCACGAGTACGTTCTCGGGACCTGCCCCAGGGTATAGGGCAGCGATGCGTTCCCGCAACTCCGGAGTGCCGTCAACGTGAGGGTAGTTCAGTTCCGTGGCGAGCAGATCCTCAACCGTCATGCTGTCGCCTAACAGCTCGCGAAGGGTAGCCGGGTGTGCTCCGCTCTCGGAGAGATTATAGTCGACAGCTTGCTCCCAGTCTGACATGATGCGCTCAAGCTCGAAGGGTTGAAACTCTGTCATGCGTTCTCCTTGCCCTTGACGAAAAACAACGTCAAGTGATGAAGATGATACCGGCGCCCCCCAGGGCCACAAGAGTACCCGCGATAGATCGTGGTGTGATCGTCTCGCCAAAGATAAAGTGGTCAAAAGGGATGAGGACGATGGGGCTAAGAGCCATGAGCGTCGACGCGATGCCCACTGGAGCAGTGCGGACGGCAATCAACGACAACCACACACCTATGAATGGCCCGATGAAGGCGCCTCCCAGAAGCAAGAAGCGTGCACGCTTGTCCTTCATCGCCTCCCACGTTGGTCCAACCTGACCCCGCAGCAGGGCTAACCCCCAGATGACGGCCGCGGCCACGACCATTCGAATCATCGTGGCGGAGAGGGCCGGAAAATCGCCCACCAGCCCGCGTTTGGCGGCTACGAGGCCCAGCGCTTGACCTGAGGCTCCTGCTATTCCCAGCAGTGCACCCAAGACCTGGTTCTTCAGCTCCTGGTCTCCTTTTTCACTCTTTTCCTCTTCCGACGCCACCTTCGGTTGCCCCTCCGAGACGACCCAGGCGATGCCTGCTACCGTGATCAAGATGGCTATGATCTCGATGGGCAACAGGGTCTCACCCAGCAGAATCCATGCCGCGATAGTGCTGATGACGGGAACGAGCGTCATCAGGACCATGGACTTTCGAGGTCCGATGAGAAGAAAAGCGTGGAACAGGGACCCGTCGCCCAGTATGAGGCCGATGATCCCTGAGAGTCCTAACCATACCCAGCGGTAAGGTTCGGCCTGCACCGGCCAGAACCTTCCGTAGAGCACCAGGTGTGCCAGGGACAGCAGAATCACGGCGAGTGCGAGTCGAATGCGATTGACGACACGAGACCCCACCCGCTGCCCTGCGAATGTGAACTGAATTGAGTTGAGCGACCAGCAAAACGACGTCGCTAGCGCGGCAATTTCTCCCACAAAGCTCTCCTTGTAGAGAAAGACACAGTAAAGAGCATCTCCACTGACCTGATGTGATGGCCTCCCGATGCGCTAATTGAGAACTAGAAGCCGCGCTGCTGGCCTTCCCACGGAGGTTTCTCGCCCTCCTCGAATTCCAGGACGCTGGGCCCCCTCAAGTTTCGCAGGCGCCACGTGCCGTACAGATAGCTGGCGACGAGGAGCGCGATCGTTGCTGGCCACCCCATCACAACGCTGATCAAACCCAGGATAGCGGCTTCTGCCTCTCTGAGGAGGAACAGCTGAAGCGCCAGGCGGAGTGCAAAGAAGATTGCCCATACAAGCGTCACTTCACTGTACGCCGGTCTCACCTTTGCGTGCCAGTACCAGCGGAGGGGCCAGCCACGGGCTAGGTGACTGGTCAATGCTACGACGGGACGCCTCAGAATGACACTAATCAGGCAGACCAGGGCCGTCAGCCCGCCGCTGACCAGATTGGGCAGGAAGTACCCCCCAGCCTGGTTGCTCAGCCGTGCGGCGAGAATGGCGAGTGCCGTCGCACCGAGTCCGCCGAGGGCGTAGCCCAGCGGCTGGCCTCGGAGGAGACGGAGTGCCCCGAGTGCCAAGGCGACGCCCAGCGAAGCCCAGCTGGCGACCCCAAACCCGAGGAAGGGGTCAAGGAGCAGAAACGCCAACGGCGGCACGATGGCGTCGATGATGTTGCTTCGTCCGGCAACGACGGTGCGAAACTCCTGCACAACTTCCTGGATCCTGTCCCTCGATTTCAAGATGGCATCCCCTAGCTATATCACCTCCGGGCGGGCAGCCCACGGTAGGAGAGTATAGCACGACCGCCCTNCCTGACAACCGGCAACGGGTTCAGGTGTCTCGCCCGTGACGGCGATGATTATGAACCGTCTTCAGAGCCGGGCCATATGCTGGACCGGTCCGATTGGCGACGACCCACGAGGAGTGACGGCTTGGAGCGGATGACGATCAGAGCGCATCAAGCCGCCATTTGTCACGGAGCCGTCTCGACAAGCACGGGAAAGCCGATCGCTGCTCTACCGCGGTAATCACGTCCATCCCGTGTGACCGAGCCGTGCCCGGGATATCATACGGGCCATCTCCTATGGGATTCCTATCCAGTGGGGCGCCCAGGGACTTGACATTTCGGCAGCCTCCACCTATAGTTTAATTGTAGTCTGGGATCGCGCGGGAGAAGGTCCATCGCCCAGTGTCTAGTCTGGGCGTTTTTTTGTGCTCAAGGTGAGGACATTGACCCCTTGAGCCTCTTTCGGAAGGTCAAATACAGCAAAGGATACCAGTGACAGAGAAAACCCTACAAGTTTCTGATGGCTTGATTGTCTGCCTCGACTACACGCTCCGTCTGGAGAATGATGAAGTCGTCGACAGCTCGGAAGAGCGCGAACCGATTGAGTTTGTGCAGGGCCAACGACAGATCGTTCCGGGCCTCGAAGACGCCATATATGGCATGGAGGTCGGCGAGGAGAAGAGCGTCGTTGTGGAACCTGCTCAGGGATACGGAGAACGGAACCCTGAGGCTAGTCAGGATGTTCCCCGTGATGCGTTTGAGGAGAACGTTCAGCTTGAGCCGGGGATGCCCATCCAGGTTTCTGATGGTTCGGGACGGACGGCGACGGCCTTCATCGCTGAGATAGGTGATGGGTCCGTGAAACTCGACTTCAACCATCCGCTGGCAGGGGAGACCCTCCGTTTCGAGGTTGAGGTTGTGGATGTGCGTGAAGCCAGCGCGACTGATCTGATGGGTGGGTGCGGTGCGTGCACTGGTTGCTCACCGTCATCGGGTTGTTCGTAAGTCTAGCTGAAGACAACGACAAAGAGCCCGGGCAACCCGCCCGGGCTCTTTGTCGTTAGGTGCTCCCCATGCGGTCACCTCATGAAGTGACTTCTGCGGCGGCTGTGCAGGCTGCCCTCAAAGACTTACGTCAATCTTGCCCGCTGACCCGTTTGCGGCTACAAGACAGGTCGCCGGCGTTGCGCAGCCCCACAGTGCTCTCCACCTAGGCCACTTGCCACTCCTTACCACCTACGGCCTTCTCCGTCCCAAGGTAGGCCTCAATGACCCGCTGATCGTTCTGCACCGCGGTCGGTTCCCCAGAGGCGATGACCTTCCCGGCGTCCAGGACGTAGACATGCTCGCACACGTTGCTGATCACGCGCATCTTATGCTCTACGATCATCATGGTCTTTCCCTCACCATGTATGTCTTGGAGCAGGTCCATGATCTGATCCGTCAGCGCGAGGTCGACGCCAGCTGTGGGCTCGTCGAGGAGGAGCAAATCGGCGTTGGTCATCAGTGTCTGTGCGATCGCCAGGAGTTTAACCTGACCACCGGAGAGACTCCCAGTCAACTCGTCGCGCTGCCGGAGAAGTCCCACCCGCTCCAGTAGCGCCTCGGCTCGCTCCACCATCTCCATATCCTGACGCCGAACAGAGGGCCAGCGGAGGAAGACCGAGATGGGATTCTCCCCCGCCAGGCGCTGACCGGCCACGAGCATGTTCTCCATCACCGTCATCCCTCGCGGGACTTGAGGGATCTGAAAGGATCGAACCATACCACGATCAGCGATCCTGTGGGGCGGCAGGTCCCCGATGGAATCCCCTCGCAGCTTGACAGTGCCTCTGTCCTTCTCGTAGAATCCGGTGATGACGTTGAAGAGGGTCGTCTTGCCGGAGCCGTTGGGGCCGATGAGCCCCGTGATCGTTCCCTCCTTCACGGTCAAGGAGACGTCGCTCAGCGCCTGCAGGCCGCCGAACGCTTTGTCGATGTTCCTAACGTCTAACATCAGTTGCCTCCCTCCTTGCTGGTGTAGGAGACCACTTGCTTTCGCTCCGGGAGGATGCCCTGCGGACGAGCCACCACGAAGACGATGGTGAGCAGGCCAATTGATAGTGTGCGCAGCGCCGCGACGAGGCTAGTGGGCAGATATATGTAGTCCTTCAGTAGTCGCGTGGAGGTGTTGAGCAGAGTGATGACGACGGCGCCTATGATCACTCCCTTCGCATTGCCGGAACCCCCCACGATAATCATGGTCCAGATCAAGAAGGTCACCGCCGGCGCAAAGCTCTCGGGGCTGACGAAGGTGATGTAGTGGGCGTAAAGGCTTCCGCCGAGAGCTGCCACTAGACCGCCGATGATCATCGCTACCGCCTTGAACTGAAAGACGTCCTTCCCCAGGGCCTCCATAAGATCCTCTGCTTCCCGCAAGCCTCGTAGCACGCGCCCGAACGGCGACTTATTGAGGCGCTCAAGAGCGAAGTAGACCAGGCCGAGGAGGATGAGAACCAGGAAGAAATAGAAGAGGGTGTAGTAGTCGCCGAAGAGGGAGGACAGTGGTCGAGGGATGCCGCGCAGTCCAAAGGGTCCCTCGGCGAGCCATTTCTCGTTGTTGATGAACAGGCGGAGGCTCTCAGCGGCTGCGATGCTGACAATGGCCCAGTAGTCGGCCCGGAGGTTCTGAGAAGGCAAGGCGATGATCAGAGCGAATACGGCCGAGACCACCATTCCTGCAACCACGCCAAACACGAAAGGCACGCCCGCCATATACATCAGCGCCGAGGTGTAGGCCCCGATCATCATGAAGGCGGCCTGACCGAAGTTCGACAGCCCTGTCAGACCGACCTGGAAGTTGAGGCTGAGAGCCACGATGGCGAAGACGCCCGTCATAACCAAGAAGTGAACAAGAAATGCAAACACGTTATGACTCCTTTCTCCCCAGCACACCGGTGGGTCGGATGAGGAGGGTGAGGATAAGGACAATAAAGGCAAGGGCGGGCTTGTATTTTACGGGGAACTGGAAACTGCCCACATTTATCGCGATGCCGATGTTCTCCGCGGCAGCGAATATCAGCGCGCCAACCATGGCGCCGTATACATTACCAATGCCCCCCAAGATGACGACGCAGAAGGTCGCCAGCAACAACGCCTCGCCCATGTTAGGACGGAGCTGCGTCTCCAACCCGATCAAGATCCCGCCAATCGCAGCGAAAGCACAGGCAAGAAACCAAACGTAAAGCACGACGCGCTCGGTGTCAATGCCGGTGGACTCAGCCAGCTCTCGATTGTCCGAAGTCGCGCGGATCGATCGACCGATGTCGGTCTGGTGAAGAAAGAGGTGAAACCCCCACATAGCGATAGCCGCAACAACAACGATAAGAACGCGAATCGGCGTGACTTTCGCTCCCAGGATGATCAATGGTTCCTGGATCCCCAGGCCGTAGTCCTTGATCTGACCGCCCCAGAACACCTGAACGATGCTGCGTATGCCTTGTGCCAGTCCAATCGATGCCACCATCCGAATGGGGGCGCTACTCTGCCGCAGCCAGCGGAAGATGACGCGGTCGGTGAGCATCCCCAGCAGTCCCGTGATGATCACTCCTATGACGGCCGCCAGGATCAGATTCATGCCGAGGCCGACGGAAAAGAGCAGCACCAGATAGGCGCCGAGAGTAGCAAACTCATTCTGGGCGAAGCTGGCGAAGTCCAGGAGATCGTACACCAGCGTGAGGCTGAGGCCGATCAATGCTAGCTCGCTGGCTCGCGTCAGGATGTTGAATATCAGCTGTGTTGCTTGCATACTTGGACCTCCAACTGAGTCAGGATGGAATCACCAGGGGAGCAAACGGGCCGAAGGGCAGCCCCCTCCCGCGAGCGAGCCGCCCTTCACTAGCCGAACTACTGGTTGTAGAGCTTCACATCGCCGTTGGTGTAGATCAGCTCGTCGTATGGCTGTTCGAGCCGCTGGCCGTTCTCGTCGAACTCTAGCTTGCCCGTCGCTGCATCGTACTCCTTCGCGACCTTGGGCAGAGCCGCCTTGATGTCCGCCGCATCTGTGCTCCCTTCCCGCATCGCCAGGGCGATCAGCCAGGCGGCATCATACGCCAAATAGCTGAAGGGCCCACCGGGCTCCTCACCGTACTTCTCGACGAAAGCCTCCGTGAAAGCCTCGCCAGCCGGCATGTGATACGCAGGCTCAAGGCCGATATGGCCCTCAACGGTCTCTGGGTCAGCGACGCCGGTGCACATGGTCAGGTAGCCGCCGATCCACTGAGCATCCTGGCCCATCTCCATCGCTTGCTTGGTGAGGATCTTCGACTCCTCGCCGTAGGCCGTGTAGAGGATTGCCTCGGGGTCGCCCTCGAAGAGGCGCTGCAACTCGGCACGGTAGTCGGTCTGCGCCAGGGGGTACTCGACAATGGTCGTTATTTCGCCACCAGCCTCTTCCATCGTCTTGACCATCCAATCCTCCATGCCGATGCCGAAGGGGTTGTTGGGCACCAGAACGGCGACCCTGTTGAACCCCTCTCTCATCGCCAATTTGGCCTGCTCTGAGCCCATCAGGTGATCCAGGCCGATGGTGCTGAAGAAGTAGTCGCCGACCTCGGCGCACTTGGGGGATGTGGAACCAGGGTTGACCATGACCACGCCCTGCTCCTGCGCATAGGCAGCCGCGGGTAAGGTGACGCCGCTGGAGAAAATGCCGACGATGGCGGGGACTTTGTTGACATCGATCAGCTTGTGGGCAGCGTCGGTCCCGGCCTCCGGGCGCGATTCGCTGTCCTCGAAGATCACCTTGAGGTCGCGACCGCCAATGCCACCGTCGGCATTGATCTGCTCGACCGCTAGTTCCACTCCCCGGCGCTCGTCAATGCCCTCGTGAGTCGATGCACCCGTCAGCGGGAAGATGGCACCAATCGTCACCTCGCTACCTCCTCCCAGCTGCCCACAGGCGGCCGTGGGGAGCAATAGGACAATGATCACCAGCAGGGCAACAAGCTTATGTAGGGTTTTCACTTCCAACCTCCTCTTGGATTCTGCTTGACGCTGTCCCTCAGCGTCGCTAGTTTCAGGTTAGACAGTTCGACGCGGCATGATCGCTTCCGGTTTCAGTGCCACCTCCTTTCTGTTCGCTCGTTTCTAGGGCTCAGGAATAGGTGGTCCCCTGAAGGGCGGGGGCCGCTACTCATGTCTCAAGTAGACTGCGGAATCAGTCTCCACCGAGATAGGCGGTCTTCACCTGGGGATCCGCTCTGAGTTCTTCGACGGACCCCTTGAGGACCACGTGACCTGACTCAATCACGTAGCCACGCTCGGCGATCGAGAAGGCCATTCGAGCATTCTGTTCGACGATCAGGATCGTCATGCCTTCCTCATTTAACTTGCGCGTGACATCGAAAATCTCCTGCACGAGAAAAGGAGCCAGGCCCATCGAGGGCTCATCAAGAAGGAGGAGGTCGACATCCGCCATCAGCGCCCTGGCGATGGAAAGCATCTGTCGCTCGCCGCCGCTGAGCGTGCCAGAGAGCTGTGTCGTCCGCTCTTCCAGTCGGGGGAAGACGGAGTACACCCACTCCAGGTCGCGCTCCACGGCCTGTTGATCCTTGCGGGTGATGGCTCCCATCTTGAGATTCTCCATGACGGTCAGCGTGGGAAAGACCTGATGGCCATCGGGAACGAGGACGAGCCCCTTCGTCACCAACCGATGAGCGGGCGTACCCTGAATCTCCTCGCCCTTGTATATCACCCGACCGGACCGTGGGGCAAGGATGCCGCTGATGGTCTTCATGGTCGTTGTCTTGCCGGCCCCATTGGCGCCGATCATTGTCACGATCTCCCCTTCATCCACGGTAAGGGAGACCCCGAACAACGCCTGCATATCGCCGTAGTAGGTATGTATGTCCTCGACTTCAAGGATGGCCATGGATACTCCTTCTTCTCCTCAATCGTGCAGCCCTGAGCGGAAGGCTGAGCCAGCGTGTGGGGTACAGGTGAAATCCTATCGGATTATATGCTCAGTGGGTTGGGGCGTCAAGTAGGCAATCTCCCGTTGCGACAGGACATCCTTCACTATCGAGTCCCCGAGATGGTGGCACAGCTCCGGTCGGATCATTCGCCGACGTGCACTGTGTCAATCTTCACCCAGGTTACTTCAGCTTCTCCTCTCCACCAAACTCTCGATATGGGCTCAGTTCTTCAAGCGTCTGATGATCCTCCGCCGTGAGCTCATCCTGAACCAATCTGGACAACAGAGATCCGATGCCTGGCCCCAGCATGAAACCCTGACCGCACATCCCCACGGCAAAGATGTAGCCCTCGAGCTCGTCCGACCAACCCACAATGGGGAAGCCGTCGGGCGTCATCGGATAGAGGCCGCGCCAGGTCCGCCGTACCCGGATGTTGCACAGCTTGGGCATCAGTCCAACCATTCGTGGGGCGATCATCGGTAGAAACTCCGATGTTTCGCGGCGGTCGGTCCCTACGATGGGCGGCTCCGGCGTGATGCAGAAGACCAATGCGCCAGTACCATGCTGATAGAAGTAGTAGTTCTTCGATCCCTTCGCCGGGCCGAGATCCACCACCATCGGCTCCACAAAGCGCTCCACCGGTTCGGTGATCCCTGCCTCGTGGCTGTCGGGCGTGACAGGGGCATCAAGCCCCGCCATCTGAGCGCCCTTGCGCGCCCACGGTCCGGCTGCATTAATGACAGTTCGAGTAGCATAGCCTCCCCGGTCCGTGCGTACCCCCACGACTGTGCCTCGGCGGGTGATAACTCCAGTGACTCGCTCGTCGAAATGAAAGTCTGCCCCGCGCTCCTTTGCCTGCGTATAGAAGGCGTGGGCGCTCAATAACGGGGACGCCGATCCATCGTTCGGTGAGTAGGTCCCGCCGATCAGGTTCTTAGGATTGAGGGCTGGGATCACGCCCAGCAGTGCTTCTCGATCCAGCCAGCGAATGTCCAGTCCCAAGTCTTGCTGTATCTCAAGTAGATCCTTGAGTGCTTGTTCCTCCCGTTCCCGGTAGGCTACGAAGGAGTAGCCGCCTCGGTACCATTCGATGTCGTCTCCGTACCGCTCCTCCCACGTAGAGAACACCTCCAGCGATTCAATACAGAGCCGAATCTTCGAGGGGGCTGAATGGGTGGCTCGAATGCCGCCAATCGCAGCCTTGTTCGAGCCTTGCCCAGGGCTGGCGAACTGGTCAATCACCAATGGCTGAAGACCAGCGTCTGCCAAGAAGAAGGCTGTGGGGAGGCCCACGCTTCCTGCACCGATGATGACGGCGTCGTATACTCGCGTGGTCATGGCTACATGCCTCCTTCGTGCACGTCCGTGGCGTGTGACGCCGGGATCTCCTCTGAGGGCCTCTCGCCAGCAGCAACGCCGGCAAACGCACCCAGAGGGACTTCCATGAAGAGCGGGCGCTGCGTGTTGTCCTTGACGGCGCTCAAGGGGATACCCTCCTCTCGAAAGAGCCGTCTAATCAGAGTGGTGCACGTCTTACCCCCGCAGGCACCCATCCCGGCCCGTGTGGCGGCCTTGATGTGATTCATGTCGCGCACCCCGGACTGAATGAGTGCCCGGATCTCACCCGCCGTCACCCGCTCACAGCGGCAGATGATCTCGTCGTCCTGCATCCGCTCAATTGTCTCTTCCAAGGATTCTGTCATCCAGGGATCCTGAACGCGGATGCCAGCGATGCGCTTGGCGATCTCCGGTGGGGCTTTCACGCGTACCAGAAGTGCTCTGTCAGCGAATCTTGGTGTGCGCACCCTCAGAACCTCTACGTTTCCGAGGACCTTACCTTCCGTATCCAGCACCGTCACAATGTCTCCAGCGTCAATCGTCTCCGGCGGGAACTCGTAGGGGATCGTCACAGTCGGGTGCTCCCTATCATCACGGTAGTCCACCAACGTTATCGCCAGGCCGGGACAGACAGCGACGCACTGCTCGCAGCCGATGCACCCCTCCCCGATGTACTCCGGCAAACCGCGGATGTCGTCTCGCTCGATGACGATGCATCCCTCAGGGCAGACGGACGTGCAAGGGTTACAGGGAATCTCCTGTGCGCAATGGAGGACGGGAAAGACCCCCAGATTCTTCTCCGGGATGTCCTCAGTCACCACCGCGCCCGGTCGAGACTTGAGTATCTCGGCCGTACGATACCATTCCGGCGGTATCTCTCCGACATCTCGCCCCAGGGATTCGGCGATTTCCAGGCCTCGGATGCGCCCGGTGAACATGGCCGCCGAGGCCTCAGCGATCTCCTCAGCATCTCCAGCGGCGTAGACCGGCAGTCCAAAGACTTCTGCCTTCTCGACGAACTCGTCAACCGGCTCCAGTCCTACGGCCACCAGGACTGTGTCGCAGGCAAACGTCTTTTCCGTGTCAGGCACGGGCCGCCAGTTGTTGTCAATCTTGGCAATGGTGACTGATTCCACCTGGTTCTCGCCGTTGGCACACGCAATGGTGTGCGACGTGTAGATGGGAACTCCCAAACGTATGAGCTTGTCCTTGTGTACTTTGTATCCGCCGCATTCGGGCAGCGCCTCACACAGCCCGACCACCTGGATGCCAGCCTGCAGGGCGTGATAGCCTGCGATGAGGCCCACGTTTCCTCCGCCGACGATGAAGAGACGATCAGCTGATTTCACCAGGTCGCGGTTCACCAGGGTCTGGAACGCCCCGGCGCCATAGACGCCGGGCAGCGTGTTGCCTTTGAAGGCCAGTGACTTTTCCCGGGCACCAGTCGCCACCAGGAGAATTTGCGGGCGGACCAGAACATAGTGTCCCTCGCGTAGCAGCCCCACCTTTCGATCCGAGAAGACGGCCAGGGCTGTGGTATCCACCCAGATCTGGACGTTCTCAAAGTCACGTACCTCTTCCTCTAGCTTCTCCGCGATGTCGATGCCTCGCGTGCCGGCGTAGCAGGCTTCAATGGAGCCGAAGAACTTGTGGGTCTGGAGCACCAGTTTGCCCCCCAAGCGGTGTTTGTCGTCGACGATGAGCGTGCGGACGCCGGTCTTGCCCAGCTCGATGGCTGCCGAAAGACCTGCAGGCCCGGCACCGATGATGAGGCATTCTATATCTATCGTGTCGATTCTGTGTGTACCGGGAGCCGCGCTGGCGTCCGGCAATGTCGGCTTTCCGTCCATGGGCTCCACCGCCATACCTGGCACAACGGGCGTCATGCAGGATTTGACCGGAATACCATCGGCCATCACCAGGCACTGGGCACACTGGCCGTTGGCGCAGAAGATGCCCTGAGGTGCGCCATCCTTGTGATGATGCCCGAAGATCCGTATTCCGTTGGCAAACAGGGCTGAGGCGATTGTCTCGCCCTTGTGACCGACGACTGGTTGCCCCCTCCAAGTGAACTGAACAGTCTCCGCATCCTCAACTGCGAGGATAGGATGCTCACGGATGCGATAATCCGTCATGCCTGTTTCTCCTTGTCTGGATCCGCTGCCCGTCTCTGATCCTCAACCGCGTCTTGCCGCACTCCGGGCTGACTCACTGCGCTCCGTAGTCCGATGGCGCATAGAATCGGAGCCCGTTTGTGGGCTCCGCATAGTACGGTCGTGGACCAGCAAAGTAGACCGTCCAATGGGCGGCAATCGCCTGGCTATCTTGAACCGGGCTAGCCAGGAGGCCAGCTCATCGGGCGTCCGCCTAAGAGATGCATGTGGAGGTGAAAGACGGACTGCCCGGCCTGCGACCCTGTGTTGACCACCAACCGATACCCTGCTGTCAGGCCTTCCTCCCCCGCGATTCGCCGAGCGACCACAAAGAGCTTCCCCAGCACGTCAACATCTCCGTTCTCGATGCTGTGAATGCTCTCGATGTGCTCGTTAGGGATAATGAGCACATGCGTCGGCGCCTGTGGGTTCCGGTCACGGAAGGCGGTGATATCCTTGTCTTGGTAGACGATTCGTGCCGATCCCTCGCCTGCCGCAATGCGACAGAAAGGACAAGATGTCATGAGAGTACTTCTCCCTCCACATAGCCATTCTGTAGCTCAATGAGGCGTGCTAGGGTAAGCTGGTTGTCCAGGCATGAGCCTTGCCGATCTCCTTCGGCCCGCGCAACAACTCGGATGTAGTTGTCGGTCCAGCCGGCCCAACGTCCGTCCTGCCACTGCTTCTCCCAGAGGACGGGGAGCTCACGGTTCAGAAATCGACGTTGGAAGTCGCGCCGCTGCTCTGCTCCCAGTGCGCGCATTCGCTGTGTCCGTTCGTCGCGCACGCGCCGAGGCACTCGGTCCGGCAGGTTCGTGGCGGGGGTCTTGGGCCGTGCTGAGTAGGGAAAGACGTGTAGCTTCGCAAACGCCATCCGCTTCACAAAGCTGTAGCTCTGATGGAATTCCTCCTCGTGCTCACCGGGGAAGCCGACCAGAACATCCGTAGTAATGGCGACATCGGGAACCGTCCTTCGGGCGGCTTCCACCAGTCGAGCGAAGGTGTCGGTGGTAATGGGGCGTCCCATCCGTCGAAGGGTGGCATTGCAGCCGGATTGCAGGGGCAGGTGAATCTGGCGGCACAGCCGGGGGTCTTCCCACAAGGTGAAGAACCCTTCGTCGAGATCCCATGGTTCGAGCGATGAGACTCGGAGCCGCGCCAGGTCAGTCTTATGAAGGATGGCTTCGATCAAGGTGCGCAAGCCTCCGGAGAGTCCCCAATCACGGCCGTAGGCCCCCAAGCTGGCGCCAGTCAAGACGGCCTCGCGACAGCTTGCCTTCTCAATGAGTGCCTGAATCTCTCGTAGGATGTCGTCGAGCGGACGGCTCCGGGAGGAGCCACGGAGCGAGCGAATGATGCAGTAGGTGCAGCGATTGTCGCAGCCGTCCTGCACCTTGACGAAGGCACGCGTGCGCAACATGTCGATGTGGTCATCTGTCTCCTGGCTGAGGGGAGATAGTGCTGGTTCGCCAGTGAGGATGTCAGCCGTGCATTCCTTCTCTGCATTGGGAATCACCCAAGAGACGCCCGGAAGGACTGCAGATAGATCCGGTCTCAGTGTGGCATAGCAGCCGATCACGGCAAGCCGGGCCTCGGGATTCTCCCGGTGGAGGGAACGGATGCAGTGACGTGTCTTGCGCTCAGCCTGGGCAGTGACGGCGCACGTGTTCACCACCATTACATCAGCTTCTGCTGCCCTGGCTACGATAGTGTGTCCGCGCGAAGTCAGCTCCCGGGCTAGTGCCTCAATCTCGCTCCAGTTCAGGCGACAGCCGATATTGTCGAGGTAAATCTGCATGCTGGGTGAAGGAACCCTCTGGACGCGAACCGCGCATCTTCCATTGTGGTTTTGGTGACCAGACGATTATAGCACGTGGCCCGGCCTTGAAAAGCTCTGAAGCCGACTTCAAGGAAACTACAGTACACTCACCGGATCGATCTCCACATGCCAGCCATCGGGTATGTAGATGTCACCAAGGAATGCCGGCGGATCGTGGTGACGGATGAGGATTTGCCAGCGATAGCGACCCCGCAGGCGCCCGAAGAAAGGGGGAGCTGGACCAATCAGCTGGGTTGTCGGGAGGCCGCGGCGGGCCAGCGCCTCCCGCAGTGCGGCGCCCAGTTCCATTGCTCTGGCCTCGGCCCGGGTGTAGTCTGGATCCTCGTAGACTAGTTTAACCATCCGCGTGTACGGCGGGTAGCCCTGCTGGCGTCGAAAAGCCAGCTCTTCTTCAGCGAACGCCTCGTAATCGTGCTCGGAGGCAGCGACGACAGCATAGTGATCCGGATGGTAGGTCTGGATGACCACTGTGCCGCCCAGCAGGCCGCGCCCGGATCGGCCGGCGACCTGGGTGAGCAGCTGGAAGGTGCGCTCACTGGATCGGAAATCCGGCAAGTTGAGCGCCGTGTCCGCAGAGATGACGCCCACGACTGTGACCAGCGGCAAGTCGAGCCCCTTGGTTATCATCTGTGTCCCGACCAGAACGTCCGCGGCCCCGCTGGAAAATCTCCTCAAGATATTCGTGTGTGCCTGATGGGTCTGTGCGGTATCGCGGTCCCAGCGCAGAAGTCGTGCATCTGGCCACTGCTCACGCACTGCCTTCACGACTCGCTCTGTGCCCAACCCAAAATAGCGGATTCGCCTGCTGCTACATTCAGGGCAGCGCTTTGGCTGCTGCTGGCGGTAGTTGCAGTGATGGCAGACCAAACGCGCCCGAGGGCTGTGGTAGGTGAGCGGCACGTCGCAGCGAGGGCAACGGATCACGTGACCGCAGTCGCGACAGAGGACGAACGTGGCGGTGCCGCGTCGGTTGAGAAACAGGATGACCTGCTCACCCCGCCCCAATGCGCTGTCGATCGCCCGCTGCAAAGCCCGGCTGAAGATGGACCGGTTGCCGGCGCGCAATTCCGCGCGGAGGTCGACGATTTGCACCGGTGGCAGCGGTAGATAGCGGGCCTCGGTGGCGCCATCGTCGAGGGGTTGGTAGTGTGTATGGGGGACGTGATGGCGTGCCTGGAGTTCCTGAACCCGTCGCCTATGTCCCATAATCCGCCGGGGCATCTCCAGTAGATCAAGGGCGCCGAGTTCTGCCCGGTGATAGGAGGACAGACTTGGCGTGGCAGAGCCGAGTATCACGGTCGCTTGAGTGAGCCGACCGAGTTGAAGGGCCGTATCACGAGCGTGGTATCGAGGGCGTGGGGCCACCTGCTTGTAGCTGTCGTCATGTTCCTCGTCCAGGACAATCAATCCTAGCGGGGATAGCGGCGCGAAAAGGGCAGATCGTGGCCCGATCACCACGTCGACCAGCCCGGCGCGGCTCCGCCGCCAGGTATCGTAGCGCTCTCCATCGGTGAGAGCGCTGTGAATGACGGCGACCCGCTCTGGAAAGCGCCCCGCGAAGCGAGCTACTGCCTGGGGCGTCAGGGAAATCTCTGGTACCAGGATAATGGCCTTCCGTTCTTGGCGCAGAACCTGCGCCACAGCACGGAGGTATATCTCCGTCTTTCCGGAGCCAGTCACACCGTGCAGGAGGAAGGCCGGGGATCCGTGACTGGTGGGAGCCCGCTGATTCCCCTCCTGGACGCGGCTTCGTGTTGTGGCGCAGGTGATTGCGGCTTTGATCGTCGCCCAGACCTCTTGCTGGTCGGAGGTGAGCGGGGGTGGCGTCGTAGCCACGAAGACATCGTCGTCCAACGGGTCGCGCCATACCTCCTCACTGGAGAAACGGAGTACCCCTCGCTCCTCCAGTTTCTTCAGATGATACCGGCTGCAGCCGGTGTCCGCGTAAACCTCGCGGACCGGCACCGGGCCGTTCTGGGCCTGCAGAAGGTCAAGGATTGGCCCGTAATAGTCACTCGTAAGTCCTTCAAGAGCCGTTTTCTCCCGCACGTCGAGGCTGAGATGGACCGTTTCCACGCGTTTGGGCTCGGCGCGGGGCGGGGCTAGAAACGATTCGCGCGTAACCACGTCGCGACGCGCCAGCTGCTCAGAGGCTGCTCTCCAATCGATGCCCCGGAGCGCGGCATCCAACTGACTGCCTTGTAGCGGGCCGCGGCGCTGAAGGAGACGCAGAAGCTGGGCTTGTGCGTCCGTGTTCGCGGCGTCTTTGGGCACCTTGCCTCTCGTGGCCACCCGAATATCAGAGTGGCCGACCATGCCCGGGGGAAGCATCAGCTCCAGGCATTCGTGGAGCGAGGCCAGGTACTCGTCACGCATCCAGCGGGCCAGCCCAATGCGCTCAGGCGAGAGGACCGGATCTGGATCGACCAGTGATTCGATGGGACGCGTCTCCGGCACGGGGGATTGGCGGCTCAGGTCCACAACGACGCCGTAAAGGCGCCGCTTTCCAAAAGGCACCACCACTAGAGAGCCAATCTCGACGCGGTGGTTGAGCTTTTCCGGCACGTCGTATGTGAAAGCGGGGCTCTCCTCTGATGCCTTTGCCGGCGAAAAGACCACGACTTCCGCGTAGGGGAAGAGGCCTCCGACTGTCTTGGTGCGGTCAACCGCTGGGATCATCGAGAATTGGCAGTCTAGACGTTGCTAGACCTCCTCGCCAAAGCGAGGGCTGGAGCGTATGAACACGAGATACCCGATGGCAAGCACAATCAGCGAGGTTATGGCTGTCCGAAAAAGGAAATCGAGTCCCGTGTACGTGCCCCAGTAGAGGAGATCGCGGTATGAAGCGATGACCGAGGCCATGGGGTTCAGTCGCCGGAGCCAGAGCTGAGCGTCGAAAGTGAGGCCCAGGATTGTCTTCTCGTGCCCGATCTGGGTGATGGGGTAGAAGACTGGCGTCAGGAAGAACCAGGCCTGCATGATCACACTCAAAATGATGCGTGTGTCACGGTAGAACACATTGAGCGTGGCCAGGATCAGGCAGATACCCAGTGCAAATACGATCTGCACCAGGATGGGAATGGGCAGCAGCAACGCCCAGGGTGTGATTCTCGCACCAGACACGAGGGCAAGGCCAAAAAAGACGGGCAATGCAATGACAAAGTTGACCAGGTTCGAGAGGATCACGGAAATCGGCAGGACCTCTCGGGGGAAATAGACCTTCTTGATCAGATGGGCATTTCCGACGATGCTGTTGGTGGCTTCCGTGACAGATTGGGAAAAGAACTGCCACGGCAGGAGGGCGCAGAGAAGAAACACGTGGTAGTGCTGTAAATCTGTACGGACGAAAAGGAAATTGAACACCAGCGTGAAGACCACCATCATCAGAAGTGGGTTTGCCCACGACCAAACGATGCCCAGCAAGGAGTTGCGATAGCGAACCTTCAGGTCGCGGACGACGAGGTTGCGAATCAGCTCTCGGTACTCCCATAGCTCTCTCAGACGGTAGAAGATACGCATTCAGTCCCCTCTCAGATTCTGTGCTTCTTTTCGCCTCTTGCCGTACACCAGGCGCGATTACGCTGCGTCTTGCAGCACAGACCTGTAAATCTTCAACAGCTGTCGTCCCGATCGATCCCACGAGAAGTGCCGACTGGCGCGCTCACGCAGCCTGGCGCCCAGATACTGACGACGAACCGGTACTCCTAAGAGGCTCTCAATCGCTCGTGCCAGAGCGGCTGCATCTCCCACTGGACTTGCGTAGGTCCCCAGTTCCCCCAAGTACTCTCGGCTGATCGTCGTGTCGAAAGCCACCGTCGGGAGTTCCATTGCCATGTAGTTCAGGATCTTGCCGGCCCCTTCGGTCGTGGACAACTTGGGGGCCACGGCGATGTCGCCCAACGCCAGATGAGCCGGAGCTTCCTCGTAGGGGATTTTTCCCGTGAAGGTCACGCTGTCGGCTACTCCTAGATCTACTGCCATGCTTTGGAAGTGCTCAACGCCAGGAAAGCCCATGACTAAGAGATGGAAGGCTGCACCGTGCTCCTTCATGTGCGCCGCCGCGCGCAGGAGGTGAGGCGTCCCCTGATAGTCAGCAAGCAACCCAAGATAGGCGACGACGGGGCGATCTACGGGGATGCCAAGCGCGGACCGACGTTCGACGATCGTTTCCTCCCCCAGTATGTCGGGGCGAAAGGACTCCAGACTGACGCAGTCCGGCAGCGGATAGATGCAGGAATCGTTGCACTCGAAGTCGCGCTTCAACAGTGAGGCCGTCATCTGTGTGCTGGTGACGATGGCGTCGGGCAGGTGAGCGATACGCCGCTCGAGAAGTCTGGCCCATCGGTACCATGGGCCGTCGGGGTCGAGGAAATGATGGTCTACCATCTCACTGGTCATGCTACCTTGAAAGTCCGCCACAAGAGGCACCCCCTTGATCCGACTCAGCAGATAGCCGATCAGTGCCCCTTCGTGCAAATGTCCATGGATCAGATCAAAGTCACGACGCAGAACGGTGTTGACGCCCGTCCAGATTAGGAAGCTATCGAACGCGATCTTGTGGAGCGAAGAACCAATCTCGTAGTCTGAACGCCAGGGCGTCGGCCTGGTACGCACGATGTCAAGATCAGGGAGGTCCCGTCCCAGGTAGTAGGTCACGATAGTCACCCGCTGTCCTAGTCGCTGGAGCGCCCGTATCTCTTCCAGGATGCGAACGTGGCAGCCGTAGTCCAGGAAGAAAGATGTGGGGGCGACCATCAGGATGCGGTATGACTTGGTCAAGGCGTCTGGATCGATAGGACCCGTCTCAGTGGGACGAGTCCGGCGCTACTCCTCCTTGGATTCCCCTGGAGAACGCTTGAGCCGGGATGCCAGAGGGCCGAAGATCGCCCGTCCCACCTGCTTGGCTGCCCCGGGGACGTCACGCGTGTCGAAAGTCCCTTCCCTAACCCACATTCCCTTCCGTCGCTGCGTCATCCAGCGTGTCCGGCCATCGGCTGCCTCGGTGATCATCTTCTCCAGGCTCTCTTCATCCCCTTGCGCCAGCAGACCGCGCAGTCGCGTTAGCTCCTCAATGAGTCCGTCGAGACGGCGCAGCACGTTCTCACGATTGAGGAACAGCGACCGATGGCGCCGGGAGAGACCGTCAACGGCCTCTGTGGCGGAGGCAAAGCGGCGGTCGGCGAACTTGCGCATCTCCTCCCAACCCGGTGCGTCGACGGTAGTACGGAGCAGGGCGAGGGTCAGCAAATCAGGAAGCCCTTCAACGCCCGCCAAGAGCCCGTCGTGTTCCTTGACATCAATAAAGAAGGGGGTTGCATTCACCGCATACGCCAGCCAGGAACAGACATCGATCGCTGCACTTGATGTACTGGGGGAGGCGGTGAAGCAGAACAGCGCCTCTCTCAGCAGACTCGCGTCAGCGTCGTCCAGCCCTTGCAGGGTCCTGAGACCGGTAACTGCGGGGTTGAGAACGATGTGTCCCCCTACAAACGAGGCATGTTTGGGGAGAAGATCCTGCGCCCAGCGGAGAACTGGCGCCTTGAGACGCGCAGTGTCCGTGACGATGGCTCCATCGTCCAGATGCGGTGAGATGATGGCAAAGGTGCTCTCGATGTCCGTCAGTGGCTCGGCGACGATCACCAGCTCGGCCCCTTCACATGCTTGCCCAGGCTTTCTTTCCACAGCATTGAAGGCGCCTCGCACCTTCGCCAAATCAACCATGGCACGGTCTGCGTCGTAGCCAACAAGCTCGATAGGCTCCTCGCGCTGCTGCAGCGCGAAGGCTATGGATGCACTGACCACATCAACGCCGATTATCGCGATTCGACTCGTAGTCATCGTCTTCTCTCCTCAATCCCGAGATGCCAAACGTATGGTCAATCCAGCCCGTGAGGGACACTCTTGAGTACTTGCCCCTGCGTCGCTTGCCTCAGTTTGCGCCATCAGCCGCCTGCAGTGCCGCTAGCATGCGGTCGCGCCCCGGCTGATCAGCCGGCGGGCGGCTCTCATGATGGCGGATCAGGTCAACTGTCAGCGCGGAGCAACCTATCTCCTTTGCCAGATGGGCGCCGATTTCAGCATGGTTGGCGTATGTGGCAAGCGGGCTGTGCCCACTGTTCACTCCGTTCGGGAGCAGTGCGCTTGTGGCCCACGGGGCAAACGGCTTCGTCAGGACAAAAACTGCTCGCCGCCACGGGGGAGCCTGAACAACGACCTTACCCACGTCGTGCAACAACGCTGCGGTCAGGAGGTCCTCGTTCGTGTGGCCTTCCTCAAGAAGCGTTTCGTAGACGTCCAAAGCGTGGCGCTGGTCTTGTGGCGCCTGCTCGATGAACAGCGCCCGACCCTCTGGCGACAGAACCCTGTATGCCCGGCTGATTCTTTGTTCCGAAAGGGCGTGTTGAGCAGTCAGTGCCCGCAGGAATTGGTCGACGCGGTAGCGAACAGCCTCCGTGATCCTCACCCACCCTCCCGCCTATCAGTACACAAGCAGTGCTCGAAACATGAAGTTCATCAGCGGGTTCATGATCATGCCGAGGATGCCGAGCCTTGATAGGAGATACAGCCCCAGCATCAAGCCGGGTCCACCAAACCGTTCCAACTGCTCCAACCTGCCGGCCCACTCGCGTGGCAGTGCCCACGCCAGGACCCGAGAGCCGTCAAGCGGTGGGAAGGGGATCAGGTTGAAGACCATCAGAGCCAGGTTAATGCTGATGAACTGCATCAGGATACCCTGAGGACTGATCGTCGACGCCCCGCCAAAGAGGCTCAACCAGCCAAGGCGGAACGGGACAGCGGCGATCATTGCCAAAACTAGATTGGAAAGCGGACCAGCTATGCTCACCAGGGCGTGGTTTCTGCGCCTGTCTCCACGCAGGCGATATGGATTGACCGGGACAGGTTTCCCCCATCCGAAGCCGAATATCAGCAGCGAGATTGTGCCAACTGGATCTAGATGGGCCAGTGGATTGATGGTCAGCCTTCCCCGCCGGGCGGCTGTGTCGTCACCAAGTTGGAACGCCGTCCAGGCGTGCGCCCACTCGTGAACGGGCATGCTGGTCAAGAATAGAATCCCCAGCGTGATAAGCCGGTTTGGATCAAAGAGATTTCCTAACAACGGACCATACCTTTTCTAGCTCTATCGGCGTGACCAGGGTCATAGTCTCCTGGTTCCACCCTGAACGTCAAGATATGTCGATTATAACACGCATGGGAGAAGGCGGCGAATGAACGGCGCCTGGAGGCGGCTACTGTGAGGATGCGGCGGAAATGGAAGGCTGCTGAGCGATTTCCCTGTTAACAGGTGCGTCCGATCGGCTGTCTTCTTGTTCCACAGTTTGTCTGAGGATCAGTTCCGTGGCTGCAGTCGCAAGCCCGAGCACCAGCCAGAAGAGCGTGACCGAGTGATGAAAGTCCAGGTTGAAGAAGTAGTGGTCGAAAATGCCCCCGGTCAGCGCACCCACCATCCCGGCGTGCAATCCCCACCACAGGGATTCTAGCTTGCTTCCAGTGGCTGGTGCCCGCAATCGCCAAAAACGGACAAATAGCCTACCCAAGACCACGAGGAAGCTGGTCAGTCCCATCAATCCTGTCTCCTCAGCGATAAGGAGATAGAGGTTGGCGACGCCTATATAGGTGTCGATGTCTGGGGATCCCGCGAATCCAACGCCCAGGAGGGGGTGGCGTCGAATCAGAATCAATGCGTCCTTGTACTCTCCCATCCGCATCTGCGTCGCTAGATCCTCGACAAAGAATCCCTCGACAAAATGTGACACCAGGGCCTGCGTCTGAGGAAGAAGGAGCATCAGTGCCAGAGCACCCACGAGGAGAACCCAGAGCTTGCGATAGCGCAGCGTCGCCATCACCACCAATGCTGCTCCCAGGCCAACCATGGAGCCGCGGCTCATTGTCAATCCTAGACAGAGAGCCATCACGCCCAGCAGTGGCACCAGAAATCGGCGAGGAATGACGGGCCGCCGAGCGAACAACTGTGGCACGCTGATAGCTAGGGTCACGTTAAGCAGGCTTCCCAGCACGTTGGGATCGACCGAAGTAGATGTCGCCCGCATCGGCAACTCCGGGTTTTCCCGTATGTATCGCAGAACCCCGGGGCCAGTGGGGTAGCCGACTCGACCCAATGTGGACAATGCCCGGATGACAAAGTCGGCGGAGATCCGATCGGCAATGATGTACAAGATCACGCCCAGCGTGGCAGCGGCAGAGGCCCCAAGAATCAAAGCGCGTACGAGGTTTCGCAGCCGTCCCACGTCCCGCACCGTGTTTACGACCAGGAAGAAAAGGGCGATGCTGAGCATCATCTCGGCGAAACGGCGCAGATAGGTCTGAAGGAATCCCAGGGCCAAAGGCACGTGCCGCAGCCCAAAGATAAACGCTCCCATAGCCAACAGCATGAACACGACGACGGGCAGTCCCAGCGGTGTGGCAACGAAGGTGCTGTCCTCCCCGCTGGCGATTTGCAGAAGCCAGACGAGGAATAGTGTGCCCAACGCGGCATCAAGCAGGGTAGGGGTGAATCCCAGATCAAAGGGAAAGGACCCGAAGGGCAGCAGGCAAATGACGCCCAAGACAGTCCAATAGGCCACCTCAATATCGCGCAGCATCCACACAGCGAGGAACAGTCCTGCTATCCCTGCGCCCGCGATCAGAGGTCCCAACTGAGACAGGAGAAAGCCGACACCCACAGCTAACGCCGCGCAGAGGAGCACGGTCGCCAGAGCGGATAGCCACCGGTGCCGGGATGCGAAGATGCGATAGAGCCAGTCTTGGGTGGTCATAGGGTGTACTCTGGTGTCAACGGTCAGTCCACACCTATGTGGAATGGGATTGCGGTCCCGGTACCGCTGCCGTCGGTCCGTGAAAGACGTTCCATCGTTTCAAGGTCGTACAGGCCGACCAGGAGGCGATATCGGCCGGCCGACAGATCTTCGGGTATCAGTATCGAGTGCGGATCCGAGATGGACTCCCCGGCCGCCCACATGGAAGTGGGGTAGTCCCCCATCAGTGGTGGGCCGTCGGCCTGGGTCACCGGTTCCGGATCGTCCCCGAGGACGTGAGCGAACACCTGGTAGTTGTGAGACGGTGCTTCTCGAGCCCGCCAGTGCAGCGTGAGCGTTAGCGTCTCACCAGCACTCACGTCCGCTGGCGCCAGGTCATAGCCCTCCAAGCTGATTCCATCATCCAGCTTGACGCTCAATGGATGCCCAATGTCGGGCTGTGAGTCGGCAGGCGCCAGTTTCGCCTGGCCGATTCGCATCGAACCAAGCGTATAGTCCGCCTGGGGGTCATACAGACCGACCTCAATGCGTAGCACACTCGGTGCTCGGGCATCCTGCGCCACGGGAATCCGGTATGGATCGCGCCAGATCTGGCCGGGCCGCCAAAGGCTGGTGGGCACCATGCCGCACGCAGGGTGGCGGTTGATCTGCCCGGCCAGTTCGTGTCCCCGTCCCAGCAGGCGGGCGAAGCTCACGTAGTCCTTCTCCTCGGGTTCGACCGCCTGCC
>P_1C_Sed_3_UnCtyDRAFT_1000013_pt1 | contig 28153 bp, 26 predicted proteins | sample Pon1CUnioCityCA_FD_10233 | JGI IMG/M metagenome (IMG submission 10233) | reverse complement strand
TAGAATAAGTCCTATCATTCTGGGGCATGGTGCAATGGCAGCACAGCGGACTTTGAATCCGTTGATCCAGGTTCGAATCCTGGTGCCCCGGCCACTAACTAAGAAGGCATTGAGTACCCAAGAAGTAATTGACCCTGATAGACAGATCCACGAGACAGGCTCGAGTTTCAATCTTGAGCTTCGCTTGTGGTTTTGTATTTAATTTTCAGGTTTTGGCAAATTGCCCGGTGGAAAAAGAGTTATGAAGGGTAAAGTTTAATGATTACTGCATCGATCATCCTGGCAGCAGGGGAGGGCACCCGTATGCGTTCCAAGCTGCCCAAAGTGCTCCACCCGGTGGCTGGGAAGCCTATGGCATGGCATTCACTTAGAGCGGTTCAGAAGCTTGTGGACCTTCCGCCGGTCCTGGTTGTTGGCTACCGGGCGGAGGATGTTATGGACGCCATGGGAGACCAGGTTAGCTATGTTTTTCAAAATGAGCAGCTAGGGACGGGGCATGCCGTTGTATGCGCTCAAACTGAGCTAGAAGGCAAAGCCGACAGGATTTTGGTGACATTTGCTGATATGCCTTTATTGCGTGCAGAATCGATTCAAGCTTTGATAGGTTTACACCAGGAGTCTGACAGCCCGGTAACGATGACAAGTTATATTGGTGAGGCAGTAAAGGAATTTGGCAGGGTGGTGCGAGATGCGGAGGGTCATGTTGCTGCTATTGTTGAGCATGCCGATGCAAGGCCGGAGCAATTGGCGATTCGGGAATATAATTTGAGCGCTTATTGTTTTGATTCAAATTGGCTTTGGGAGGCTTTGCATCGTATCCCGATATCTTCGAAGGGTGAATATTATTTGACAGATGTAATCGCGTTAGCGGTTGAGGATGGCTACCAGGTCCAATCCTATGTTGTGGAAGATCCTGCTGAGGCGATTGGCCCCAACAATCGTGTGCAGTTGGCTGCGGCAGAGCAGGAAATGCGTCAGCGGATAAACAAAAAGTGGATGCTTGAAGGTGTAACGCTTATTAATCCTGAAAGCACCTATATTGAAGCGGATGTTCAGATTGGGCAGGATACGGTCATTTACCCCAACACATATTTACGTGGGGAAACTGTCATCGGTGAGGGATGTGAAATTGGGCCAGACACAACCATCATTGATTCAGCTGTTGGGGACCATGTAAAGATCATCTCCTCAGTGCTGGAGAGGGCGCAATTGGCGGATGATGTGACCATGGGTCCCTTCTGTCATTTACGGAAAGGTGCAGTCCTGGAAAAAGGCGTCCACCTGGGCAATTTTGGCGAGGTGAAGGACTCTACTTTAGGCCCTGGAACAAAGATGGGACATTTCTCATATATCGGCAATGCCAGGATAGGGAAAAATGTCAACATAGGTGCAGGAACCATCACATGTAATTATGATGGTGAGAAAAAACATCTCACCGAGATCGGTGATGATGTTTTTATTGGCAGTGATACCATGCTGGTTGCCCCGGTCAAAATCGGAGACCGGAGCAAGACCGGTGCAGGGGCGGTGGTAACACGAGATGTGGAACCGGATACGCTGGTGATAGGCGTACCGGCAAAAGAAATCCGTAAGTTGGAGAAAAGTGACTGAAACAATCATAATTTATACCATTCTTGCTGTATTATTCCTGTTGGATATGCTTGTTACAGCTGTAAAAGCTAGTATGAGCCATGCCAGATTAACCTATTTGTTAAATCTGAGGGAGGCTCAACAAGCAGTTGTGGATAAGACCGTGAAGATTATCGAGGAGCCTCGATTGCATGTCAGCCTGAGCCTGGCGATGATGTTTTTTCATTTCTTGCTGGCTGGTTTGTTGACCATCGTCATTAATGACTTCCAGCCGGGGTTGGATGCCTGGTGGGTGATACTTTACCTGGCCATTGCAATGACAGCCATTATCCTGGTTGAGTATGGCATAGAAAAGCTTATTGCAAAAAATGCTGAAGAAAATGCCATCCGGTTTCGCACCATTGCCAGCTTGATTAATTTGCTCTTTTCTCCTCTCTCAGGGCTGTTGTTGAAGATCCTGGGCCCGGAGTACAGCAATTTATCGATGGCATCGATGACAGAGGAAGATTTGAAAAATTGGGTTGAAGCGGGCCAGCCAGAGGGCTCCTTAGATCAGGGTGAACGGGAAATGATTTATTCGATTTTCCAATTTGGTGATACCCTGGCGAAAGAAATCATGGTGCCCCGAATTGATGTTCTTGCGCTTGACATCAAATCTACCCTGGGTGATGCGCGGGAGACTTTTGTCCGGGCAGGGCATTCCCGGGTGCCGGTTTTTGAGGATACCGTGGATAATGTGGTCGGCTTGTTATATGCAAAAGATTTGTTAAGTATCAGTAAGGATGATGATCTTATTGCTGACCACCGAGAATTACTGAGGTTGGCATATTTTGTCCCTGAGGCAAAGAAGGTTGATGAACTGCTTGCAGAGATGCAAACTCGCAGCATGCATATGGCGATCGTGGTGGATGAATATGGCGGTGTTGCTGGAGTCGTTACCCTCGAAGATATTGTTGAGGAGATCATCGGCGAGATCCGGGACGAATATGATGAGAGCGAGGAAATGCCCTTCCAAAAAATCAGCGAAGATGAATATGTATTCCTGGGTCGGATTGACCTGGATATTTTTAACGATGTTATGGAAACGCAAATCGCCACAGAAAATGCGGACACGATCGGTGGATACATCTATGGCGAAATAGGTGATGTCCCAACTGGCGGTGAGGAATTACACGCAGATGACGTCACATTGATTGTTGACCAGGTTGTCGGTCGTCGGATAACAAAAGTTCGTGCCAAACGAGATCATGCTGGCTCTGAAAAGGAGGATGTTAAAAATGATAACAGCAGAAATGAAGGATAAGTTAATCCAACGTGCAAAGGATGCCTGGGTCCGGGCATATGCCCCTTATTCGCATTATTCTGTGGGATCAGCCCTTTTAACAGAATCAGGAGAAATATTTGACGGGGTGAATGTTGAGAATGCCGTTTATCCTTTGGGCATTTGCGGTGAACGTGTGGCGATATTTAAGGCAGTCTCTGAGGGACATCGCTCATTTGAAGCAATTGCGGTGGTTACCAGGAACGGCGGGACACCTTGCGGCTCTTGCAGGCAGGTGATGGCTGAATTCGGTTTGGACACCATTGTCCTGGTCGCGAATACAACCGGGGAATTAATCGGCGAATATTCCGTTGCGGAATTACTGCCGAACTCCTTTGGGGAAGCAGATTTGCATTAAGTGGATATCGGTATTGAACCTTTGTATTATTGATCCACCTTTATGGGAAACCTCCCATTGAAAGTATAAAACCTAATGTCTTCCAAAGATGCCCGTTCTTACCATAGTCAGGCGATTGTCCTCAGTCATATTGAGTACGGTGAAGCGGATCGAATCTTGAAGCTCTTCACCCTGGAAAAAGGGAAGATTAGTGCAATTGCCAAGGGGGTTCGGAAAATTCGCTCTCGTAAAGCAGGGCATCTGGAACCTTTCACCCATGTGAAGTTGTTTTTAGCAAAAGGACGCAACCTGGATATTATTACCCAGGCGGAGACGATTAATCCTTTTCTTGGTTTGCGGGACAACCTGGAGCGGGTAGCTTTTGCGTCCTATGTGATGGAGCTGCTGGATCGTTTTACGTATGAAGAGGGTCAGAATATAGGTTTATTTCATTTGCTGGCAAATACCCTGGGCAGGTTGGAAGATCAACCAAATACAGAAACTGTGGTTCATTTTTTCGAAGTGCGTTTATTGGATTTGCTGGGGTTCAGACCCCAGCTTTTTGAGTGTGTTGAGTGTGGGGATTCCATCATTGAGCAGGATCAGTATTTTTCTCCGCTCCTAGGTGGCGTTCTTTGCCCTAAATGCGGGGGGTATCAAGGGGAAGCCTGGCCGGTGGAGAAAGATGAATTGCGATATTTTCGTCATTTCCAGCGTTCACAGTGGGGTCAAGTTGCCAATATCGTCGTTCCAGTGGAAATCGAAAGTAAGTTGGCTGATTTGATCACCAGGTATTTCACCTATTTGCTTGAGCGAAAGCTTAATTCACCAACGTTTATTAGAGAGGTAAGGGGGAAGTATCAGCAAGGCGGGAATGTTAAATCGTAAACAGGGTTGCCTGTGATCCTTTTCACTCAATTCGCTTAAGGGAGATCAAGTGCAGACCCAGGTTATTGAGTTTTGTTAATAATCCAAAAAGGGCAGCCTGGTCAAGAACTGCTCCTATGAGTACAGTCTCGTTCTCCTGGTAAGTCATCTGAAAGTTTCCAAACCAATCTGACCAAACCTGGTCGAGAGTACCAGCGATCCTGATTTCAAAAATCTCTTTTTGATCAAATACTTGCTCTTTTGACATGATGTTAATTAATTCAGAACCAAAAAGCTGGCAGCCCAAGACACAACACCCAGTATCAGGTTGAATGTGCTGGAATAATGTGTAATTTCTGGGACAGGCCTAATTTTTCCCATTTCTAGACGAGACAAAATTCTAGGAGCGAGAAGAATTCGAATAGCCAGAAAAAGCCAATGCAGAACCATACAAATCGCTAATAATTCTTTGATAGAATTCAATTCTTCTGGCAATAAGGATTGGGAAATCAAAAAACCTGCGAGGAAATATATGACGTACTGGCTGTTCATCCATAAGAGCTTTTTAATTGAATTTTCTCGGTGAATGCCATAGAGGATCCAAATCTTATAACTCAAATAACCTCCAATGAGGATAAAGATTGTCCCAAGCAATCCAATCCATATTTGTGACCATCCAATCTCGTTCAACATAGCAAAATCTGTAATTGTTTGGTCGAAAAATAACCCAGCGATGATGACCATCCCTTCAATCAAGAATGCCATACTGGAATACATTTTTAAGGGAGCCCAGTAGGGTGATTTCACCTTTCTAAGAATCGTCGCCAAAACTGAAGCCATTGATAGGTTAAAAACGGTACCGCCCAGGATGATGAATACGGCATCTTCTATTTGAAAATCCTGCCTTGTGGTTGTCATTCCGAAGAAAGGTGTGATACGGATACTGACCTCTTGATAACCCTTCCATCGGAAAGCAAGAAAATGACCTAACTCATGTATCAAAATTATGAGGATGATTGAGAAGAGAAACGCGCCTGTGTACATCAAGAAAGTGGGTAAAAATTGTTCATCCTGCTGTTTTTTTATAGAATTGTTATGCATAAAGTAACTCCAAACGCAAAACGGGATTCACTTGCATTGATGAAATGTTTTTTAAAAAACTTGAAAATGAAAACTGGTAATTTGCCAAAGATCTACTCTTGCTCTAGCACTTTCTTCATTTACGGATTGAAGGCTGTTAATATCTCGAACTTCAATCCGTAAATGATTAACTGTTGGTGTGGATTTCAACTCCGCCAGAGGGGTTTCAAGCCGAGATATATCAATAAGATACCCAATAAGGCGAAGAAAGCAGCAGGATAGATATTTACTTTTGCTAGAAAAGATTCACCAAATGAGGTTTCAATTTTAGTGAAGTTTACCAGCGTTAAGATCCCTGCCAATGCTAATGCGACAACACCTGAATACAACTGCTTTTTATTCATTTTAATCCTCCAATCCATATAATTTTTTATTGTGATCTATGATGAATTTTAAACTTTTGTTTGATGAGCTGTCATCATCAAATTTGATGATTTAATTGATGAATTGATAAAAAAATCCCCCAATTGACGGTGGATGAAGAATAACAGTTTTCACCTGATTACAATAATCCAAGATCTTTCGCTTTTCGAAGGGTCTCAATACGATTATGGGTGTTCAGCTTACGGTAGATGTTCTGGACATGAGTGCGCACTGTTGAAGGTGCAAGATGGATTTCATCTGCGATCTCTGGAACGCTGAGCCGGGTATTCAGGAATGGCAAGATTTGGAATTCTTTCTCACTAAGAGGGTCTACTAACTCAGTTGTTTCTACTTTTTTTAAGGATTGAGAAACCTTTTTTGGATGGTCAAGTGAAGATAATAATTCTTTGGTGTATCCCTTACAAATTCCAGCTTTTAAAGCCTGTTGAAGTAAACAGCGCATAGGCTCCCCCTCATCAATAAAAATTCGCATGTATTTTTGGGATTCAGCTAAGTTCAAAGCCCGTTCCAAACTGCTAAGGGCATCCGGATGCCTTCCAAGAGCTTGAAAACGTTAGGGCTTTCACCAAATACCCTTCTATGAGAATCCCATTCCATCCTAACTCCTCAAGTCTGGAAAGTTGTTCTGTGAAGAAATCTACGGAGGCTTCAAGTTTTTCCTCACTTTCCGGGCTTGATGATGATCGATATCGATGGCAAATAACCCGGGCATAAATCAATTTTTCCTGGATCTCCCAATCATAGCTAAATGGATCTTTGAAAGCTAGTTGCTGCCTATCAGCCCATTGATAAACAAAATCAAGTAAGTTTGAATCGGTTGATTGTGAAGCCAATAATAAGGCTATCTGTACCTGTCGTGCGGAAGCATAGGCTTTTAATTCAGGGTGTGATCGTTCTGCCATGCCAACCAAATCCGGCAAAGTAATTTTTTGGCCCAGGGCAATTTTTACACGAGCCTGTGCATATTGACCCTTGATTGTCAATTCTGAAATCCCAATTTTTTCACACAGTTCGAGTCCAGTGGATAAATTTGTGTCAGCTTCTTTGAGATTGTTCCATTCATATTGTACGCTGCCCAGCATGATCAGGTCGATACCAATCAATCTCTGTTGTTCTGCACTTTGTGATTTTNTAATTTGATTTGAGTGATAGATATCAACAATCTCAGACAGGCGCCCTTTGAGATTAGCGATAACCATCCGCCCGTAATTGCCTGCATGGACTGTATAGTAATTTCCACTGGTTCGTGCTAATTTTACAGCCTGTGAAAAGACGTGGTCGGCTTGATCAAGTTTTCCCAAATCCAGATAACATAAACCAAGACGATAATAAAGGGTTGCCTGTGCAGCGATATTCTCAGAGGGCTCCAGGTTATTGAGAATCTCAAGTGCCATTTCCTGTTGATTCTGAGGAGAAATACCTCGCACTCGGGCAATTACAACTCGCAGAACAGAAATATATGTGCTCAACAACTGCTCTGTATCTTGATCCAGGTCATCTTGTAGAAAAGTCTCGTCTTGAAGCGCAGCTTCTGCCCGGGTCAGCAATTCCTCGGCCAACTCAATCGTTGCATGATTTGCATATGCCCAAGCTTGGGCTAAGCATAAAATTGGGCGTGGTCGAATAATTTCATCAGGGAGTGAACGAATCCATTTGCGAGTGAGGCTGATATTACCATGACGGATTAATTTTATAACGTGGGTTTCAATTTGACGAGTTGCAAAATTTAAATCATTTGTTTTGATAGCATGATCTATGGCTTCTTCTAAATATCCCTCTTGAGAAAACCAAATGCTGGCTTGCTGGTGAAGCACCGGAATGATTTCAGGGTGTCTGGCTCTCAATCTGTTTTGCAACAAATCTGCAAACAAATGATGATAGCGAAACCAATTCCGTTGATCATCCAGAGCGATCAAGAATAAATTGTTTTGTTCGAGGGTTGACAAGATAGATTGGCTATTATAATCCTTTTGTTGATGGTCAAGTGAGGTGGAATTTATTAAGATAAAATCAGCTAAATCTCCATTGAGTTTTTCCAGGATCGATGTTTTAAGTAAAAAATTTTGGAAATCTTGAGGTTGACGATTGAGAACCTCTTCCAGAAGATAGTCCATTATAAAGCGATTGCTGCCGCCAAAGGACTGAATAAATTTTGAGATATCTTCTCTACCTCGTAAAGAAATTGCAGCCATCTGCAAGCCAGCAACCCAACCCTCAGTACGTTTTTCGAGCAGCATAATATCCGTGGGGGCTAAATCTACATCCATTACATGCTTGAATAATTGGGTGGCTTCTTCGATTGTAAATCGTAGATCTTTTACACGAATCTCATTAATCTGGTTGCTAACCCTAAAGCGAGCGAGCGGCCAGGGTGGGTCAGTCCGAGAGGAAAGGATCAAGTGGAATTTTGAAGAACCAGTTGAGAGTTTTTCAAGGAGGTAAAACAACCCGTCCGGGATTTCCCCATCTGAAACAGTGTGAAAATCATCCAGGATCACCACGAATTTTTCGGAGATGAGAATGATTTCTTTTATCAATTCATCCAGGAATCTACTTGTCTGAAACGGAAGAATTGGTTCTTCTTCAGGTTGTAAATCACCGAGTTTTCCGCCCTTGAAGTATGAAAGCGTTGCTAAAGATGCGATAAAGTGAGACCAAAATCGTACTGGATCACGATCATTTGTGTCTAGAGACAGCCAGGCAACAGGAATTTTTGCTTGCTTCACCCATTCCGAAAGCAATGTGCTTTTACCATATCCGGCAGGGGCTGACACAAGGGTTAAAACCCTATCAAGGCCGGAATCGAGATGATTGAATAAGCGCTGACGGGGTACAACTTCTCCGGAAAACCGGGGAATAAAAAGTTTAGTAGGTAGAATTGATGTTGCCATGAGATCTTTGTAAATATATTGTAATCTAATAATCTACCGACCCGGAATTTTCTTCTAATTGTATTCTGTCAGTAAATCTTTTCCCTTCAGGTTTTCATAGAATCCCTGCTGCTAAGGACAATCATTTTCGGTCACTTGGTGGAATAATTTCCTCATTGAAGAATTTAAAAACATCAAGTCGATGCGGAGAATATTGTTTAGCAACCTCATAATTTTGACATTATTAAGTGGATCAGATAAGCAGACAGCCATCTCGTTTATCCATGTAATTATGACTTAGCCAAATCACTAAAAATTCAGGGTGGTATAATGATACGGTTCACTCTCACAATGACATTATAAAAATTTTATTGAACAACATTTTGGAGAAGCAAGATTTATGAATAAAGGGCTTGATTTTCAATCAATCATTATGAAGCTGCAGGATTTTTGGGCATCCAGAGACTGCCTGATCTGGCAGCCTTACTACTCACAGGTGGGCGCTGGCACAATGAATCCAGCTACATTTCTGCGGGTACTCGGTCCGGAACCCTGGAAGGTTGCCTATGTGGAGCCATCCATCCGACCAGATGACGGACGCTATGGCGACAATCCCAACCGCTTGCAAAAACATTACCAATTCCAGGTAATCCTGAAGCCTGATCCGGGCAATCCCCAGGAGATTTACCTGGACTCCTTACAGGCCATAGGGATTGATCCAAAACAGCACGATATTCGTTTTGTTGAGGATAACTGGCAGCAGCCGGCGATTGGTGCCTGGGGCTTGGGATGGGAAGTATGGCTTGACGGCCAGGAAATCACCCAATTTACTTATTTCCAGCAGTGCGGCGGCATCGAACTGGATCCTGTCTCGGTGGAACTCACCTATGGGCTTGAGCGGATTGCCATGGCGCTGCAGGGCGTGCGGCATTTTAAAGACATCCAGTGGAGTCCTGAGCGAACATATGGCGATGTGAACCTGATGGGTGAAAAAGAACACAGCGCTTATTATTTTGATCTTGCTGACGTGGATAGTATGCGGAAGATGTACGAAATGTACGAACATGAAGCTGAACGTGCCATTGAAGCCGGCCTGGTCCTCCCTGCCCATGATTATGTCTTGAAAACATCGCATACCTTCAACATCCTTGATACACGCGGGGCAGTCGGCGTCACAGAGCGCCAGGCTTTATTTGCACGTACACGGGATTTGGCGCGGCGCGTTGCTGAAGCCTATGTTGAACAGCGGCAAACGGCAGAGTTTCCCTGGTTGATTGAGACAAGCCAGAAAGAAGCAGATGTATCAGCAGGTGAAGAAACTGCCCTTACGGTTGAGCAGGCGCCTTTCTTGCTGGAAATTGGCACGGAGGAGCTTCCCCCCTCTGACCTTGATAATGCCTTATCTCAACTTCAGAAGGCTGTTCCCGATCTTCTCGATGAATTACGTCTTTCCCATGGGGAAATCAAGGTGCTTGGCACCCCAAGGCGAATTGTTGTTACTGTGGAAGACCTGGCAAGCCGGCAGCCTGATCTCGCACAAGAGGTGAAAGGACCGCCTGCTGAGCGTGCCTTTGACGAATCAGGTAAGCCAACCCGGGCTGGTGAGGGGTTTGCCAGAAGCAAAGGAGTTGATGTCAAAGATCTGGAAGTAAAAGAGATTGACGGTGGTGAATACGTGGTTGCCCGGGTGGAACAGCAGGGTCAGCCGGCCAGGGAGGTATTGCACAAAGCCCTGCCGGACTTAATCGGAAACATTCGTTTCAACAAATCCATGCGTTGGAATGAGAGCGGCGTCGCCTTTTCCCGCCCGATCCGCTGGTTGGTGGCATTGCATGGCGAATCGATTGTCCCATTTTCCTTTGCAGGCTACGGCAGCGGTCGCGTAACCCGGGGCCTGAGATTCACTGAATCTGAGAGGTTCTTTGTAAAAGATCCGGGTGATTATCTCGAAAAAATCGCTAACCAGGGAATTATATTGGATCCGGTTGAAAGAAAATTCGTGATCAAGGATCAAGCAGATGCATTGGCTGAAGAAGTGGGCGGTCGGATCTCCCTTGATAAGGATTTGTTAGATGAAGTAACAGGCCTGGTTGAAAAGCCAATGGCTTTCAGGGGGCATTATGATGAGGCTTATTTAGACAGCCTGCCGCCGGAAGTTCTTATTTCTGTGATGAAGAAACATCAGCGCTATTTTGTCGTGGAAGATGACTATGGCAAATTAATGCCTTATTTTGTGGGGGTCCGCAATGGTGGTGGCGATTACCTGGATATTGTCAGNGATGGAAATGAACAGGTCATATTGGCGCGTTTTGCGGATGCCCAATTTTTCATTGAAAAGGATCTGCAGCGGTCGCTGGAATCATTTGTCCCTGATCTGGACACCCTTACTTTCCAGTTGGACCTTGGTTCCTTCCTTGATAAAACTCATAGGATCGAAACTCTAGTTGAAAAGGTAAGCTCCTATTTCGACCTTGATAAAAATGAAACCTGGACCGCAGAACGTGCAGCCGCTCTATGCAAAGCAGATTTGGCTACCAATATGGTGGTTGAGATGACATCACTGCAAGGAATTATGGGCCAATATTACGCCATTCAAAGCGGTGAAACACCCGAAGTGGCAGTCGCCATTTTTGAGCACTACCTGCCGCGTTCAGCTGATGACAGCTTGCCAAAGTCAAAACCGGGTTTAGTGGTTGGCCTGGCGGATCGTTTGGACTCTTTGATGGGTCTGTTCGCAGCAGGGTTGGCACCGACCGGCACCAAGGATCCTTTTGCACAAAGACGTGCAGCTTTAGGCACTTGCCAGAATCTGATTGCCTGGCAGCTGAATTTTGATCTTGAGTGGGGATTATCCCAGGCTGCGGAAGTTTTAGCGATTGATGTGTCCAGCCAGGATGTGAATAACTGCCTTGAATTCATACAGGGGCGCTTAAGGGTGATGTTATTGGACCTGGGATATAAACATGATGTTGTTGATGCTGTGATGTCAGAAAAGGGACAGGATCCCTATGGTGCTTATAAGGCTGTTGAAGCGCTCACAACCTGGGTTGAACGGGATGATTGGCATGAGATCTTGCCGGCATTCAGCCGCTGCGTAAGGATCACTCGAGACTTAGAAACAACTTATCCTGTAGAAGAAACCCATTTTGTCAATGAATCAGAACGGGAACTCTACCAGGCACTTCTCAAGGCAGAAAAGACGAAGGCGGGTTCGGAATCGTTGGATGTCTTTATGACTGCCTTTTTACCGATGGTGCCTGTGATCAACCAGTTTTTTGATGAGGTGCTTGTGATGGATGAGAATCGGGCGTTGAGAGAAAATCGCCTGGGTTTGCTGCAGCGGATCTCTGCACTATCCAAAGGTATTGCAGATTTGAGTTATTTGGAAGGGTTTTAGAAGGTACAGAAGCTGACCAGTCCCGGGTGCTTGCATAAAATACCCGGGACTTTTTTTATTATTAAGAGATGGTTTCAAGGAATTTTTGTGAGATCTGAGTGATATCATCCGTTGTCTTGATACCTGTCCAGCCATCATGGGGGCGGACGATATTTGCTACAACGATGTTTGCCCCGTTGAAAATTGCGCTGCGTGCTTCCCGAAGGTCAACCCCACCCGCTGCGGAGATCAGCGAATCAAATTTACTCCGGATCCGGTTGATTTGCCGGTAACGGATCAGCTTACCCTGGGTGTTCTCCTCATCACGACCACGATGGATCACAATAATATCCGGACTTTTGTGGAGGGGACGCAAGATGTCCAGGGGATCACCCACACCCAACAAGTCGATCATCGAAAGCATGTTTAGCTGCGCACAGCGTTCAATGAACAGATCAATGGACTCAGTCGGTGCATTACCGAGCACGGTAACCGCAGTTGCCCCAGCGTCATGTGCCATATCCACTTCTCCCAAAGCGCCATCGGTGACCTTCATATCGGCAACGATATGGCCACCCCAACGCCTGCGAATCATACGGATCCCATCCATGCCTTCCAATTTTATAAAAGGCGTTCCCGCCTCGATCAGGATCCGGTCGCTTTGTGGAATTCGCGGCAGGGTTTGGTTCACCATCCTGATATCATAGTTGAAGGCAATTTGAAGGTATCTTATGTTGTTATCGAGGGCAGGTTGGCTCATGACTCTTTCTTCCCGGTGAACACATCAACCAGGTTAGCCATATTAGAAGGCATGAAGAGGACAATTTTTTCTGAAGGGTCTGAGGAGATGTCCCGAATGGTTTGAAGCGTACGCAGGTGCAAGGCTCCCGGTGATGATGCCAGTTCGTCTGCAGCGGCGCGAAGATTCTTTGATGCCTCCAATTCACCCTGTGAGGCGATGATGGTCGCACGCCGCTCACGTTCTGCTTCCGCCTGACGGGCCATTGCCCGTTTCATTTCAGCCGGCAATTCAAGCTCCTGGATCTTGATTGACTCGATATCCACACCCCANTCACTGGTTTCAGTATCAACTATTTCGCGAATTGCATCGGCAATCTGGGTGCGCTCCATCAAGACAGTATCCATCTCATTATTGCCGATCACGTCCCTCAGCGCTGCCTGGGTATATTGTCGTATGGCAAAGATATAATCCTCGATTTTGATGATCACAGCTTCAGGATCGACAACTTTGAAATACACAACAGCATTTACAAGCATGGGGATATTGTCCTTGGTCATCACTTCCTGGCGGGGGACTTCCGCTGTTGCCAGGCGCATGTCAACCCGACGCAAAACCTGGATGACCGGCGCCAGGAAGATCAGGCCGGGTTTTTTTATTCCTGAAAATTTCCCTAATGTAAAAATCACACCTCGCTCATATTCCGGTATAACCCTCACTGAGCGGAAGACAAGAAAAAATAACAGGAATAGGAGAAAACCACCGCCGCATAGTAAAAAGATTGATGCTTCGCCAAAATTTGCGAACATTAAGAACTCCTTTTCTAAATCTTTGTATATGATGTTTTTACAGTTCTATTTTACAATGAATCAGGGAGAAATACCTGATACAATCTATTGTCTTGTATAATCTTAAAAGTTTTGTTAGGACGTTGTATAATTTAAGAAAATAAACTGGAGGTTTCATGGATATTACCTGGCACGGACATTCTTGTTTTCGAATCAATGAGCGCGGTATGGCAGCAGTTGTAACGGATCCCTATGATCCTGAAGTTGTGGGATATGACCCGGGAAAATTGCGGGCAGAGGTTGTGACCGTTAGCTGCGATAAACCAGCGCATAATTATGTGAAGGCTATTCGTGGAAAAGCATTTGAAGTTACCGGTCCTGGCGAATATGAAATTGGTGGCGTTTTTATTACTGGTGTATTAATCAATGGCAGTAAAAAGAAAAAATCTGAGGACGCCAACCGAAATACAGTATATGTCATTGATTACAACGGCTTGACCATTGCCCATTTAGGAGAATTGAACAGCGTTCCAAGTCAAACAGAAGTTGAGGGTTTAGGTGAGGTCAATATTGCCCTGGTTCCGGTGGGTGGAAAAACCAGTCTGAACGCTGCGAAAGCTGCAGAGGTGATCAGCCTTCTTGAACCGAGTATTGTTATCCCAATGCATTACGGGATGAGTAAATCAATCATGAAATTGGACCCCCTCTCGAAATTTCTTAAAGAGATGGGGTTAACGACTGTGGAAACAGAGGAATCCATCAAATTATCCAGCGTAAATGTTCTCCCAGAAGAGACGCGAGTGGTGGTATTGGAATTGACATTATAATTTGTTTAGTGGTTTGTGTTGGAAGGATCCTTTATGAATGTAAAAGTGATCATGTCTTGGGATATTGTTCAGGGACGTGAACAAGAGTATTTTGAATTTGTCGTGCGCAGCTTTATGCCGGGTGTTCAAAAAATGGGGATGGCTTTAAGTGACGCCTGGGTGACGATTTATGGTGATCATCCCCAAATACTGGTTGGTGCTGTGGTGCCCGGTTTAGAAAAAGCTCAAGAGATCATCACTTCTGAAGAATGGTTTCATCTCAATGACAAGCTGCTTGATTATGTTGAAAACTATGAATTAAAACTCGCACCTCTTCAGGGAGGTTTTCAATTTTGACCTCTTTTGTAGAATCATTATTGGATTGGTATCAAGAGAACGCCAGGGAGCTTCCCTGGCGTTCTGAACAATCGCCATACCGAACCTGGATTTCGGAGATCATGCTTCAACAAACCCAGGTGGATACAGTCATTCCTTATTTCAGCAGGTGGATGGCGCGGTTTCCCGATGTTGAATCGCTGGCAAATGCTGATATCCAGGAAGTCCTATCATTCTGGGAGGGCCTGGGTTATTACAGCAGGGCACGTAATTTACACAAGGCTGCCAGGATGGTGATGCGGGAGATGGATGGCGAATTACCTCAAACCGCAAAAGAATTGCAGGTACTGCCAGGGATTGGTCCTTACACTGCTGGTGCGATCGCGTCAATTGCTTTTGGGAAAGATGTGGCTGCAGTAGATGGTAATATCCGCCGTGTCCTCTCAAGGCTATTTGATGTGTCTGTTCCTGCCAGGAGCAGGGAAGGAGAGAAGATCATCAGGAACCTGGCTGAAGAACATCTCACATCTGGAAAAGCAGGTTTCTATAACCAGGCCTTGATGGATCTTGGCGCGACGATTTGTACACCACAAGACCCGGCATGTGAGATGTGTCCTGTGTCAGAACACTGTGTGGCTTTCATGCTGGGTATCCAGGATCAAAGACCTGTCAAACTGCCCCGGAAGAAAATTCCCCACAATATTGTTACTGCAGCTGTCATCCAGAGGGATGGGCATGTTTTATTGGCACAGCGACATAATGATCGGCTGTTGGGTGGACTGTGGGAATTTCCCGGTGGAACAATGGAAGCGCAGGATGCTGACCTGAGTGCTTGCTTACGGCGGGAGATAGAAGAAGAATTAGGGGTGATGATAAAGGTTGGTACACCATTCGGTGAATATAACCACGCCTATACACACTTCAAAATTACTTTGCACGCCTTTTTATGTGAGCTTAGCAATGAGGTAGAACCACAGCCATTAGCAAGCCAGGCGCTGGCGTGGGTGCCCATTGAAAATTTGGGGGATTACCCGATGGGGAAAGTGGATCGGTTGATTTCTAACCGCCTGGAAAAGGAGGATAGGGATGAACGACTATCGGAATGAACGGGAAAGTATGGTCAAAAATCAAATCAAAGCCAGGGGCATAAAGGACAAACGGGTCCTACAAGCGATGAAATCTGTCCCCCGTCATTTGTTCCTACCTGCCGAAGCGAGGAAGTATGCCTATGGTGACAGCCCCATTCGGATTGGCAGCGGGCAAACCATCTCTCAACCCTATATCGTGGCATTGATGACGGAGCTTCTTGAGGTCCATGATGACCATCGGGTGTTGGATGTGGGTACAGGCTCTGGCTACCAGGCTGCGATTTTGGCGGAGCTGGCAGCAGAGGTGCATTCGATTGAACGACATACTGCGCTGGCTGAGAGGGCGGAGGAAACCCTTAAGAACCTTGGTTACGATCAGGTTCATGTGCATATCGGTGATGGTACAAAGGGATATCTGTCGGCTTCACCTTACGATCGGATCATTGTGGCAGCTTCTGCTCCTAAAGTGCCGGGACCATTATTAAATCAGCTGGCGGACGGTGGAAGATTGGTTCTCCCCGTAGGGAGTAGATTTTCTCAGCACCTGGAAATCTGGGATAGGGAAGGTGAAGACTTCAGGAAGTCTTCCAGCATACCCGTTGTTTTTGTACCGTTAATAGGCGATCAGGGCTGGGAGGAATAAACATCAAGAGTGATTGATAAATGCTTGTTGGCGTTGTTAGCCGGGGGATTATGAGCGTTTCAAAGATGAAGGATTAGCTAACAGCAAGAGTGCGGTTAAGGTTAATCCAATACCACCGATTATCCCAACAGGTGCAGGACCTAGAAGAGGATCCGGATTGTTTTTAACGAAAAGTATTCCCAGCGAAGCAATGCCGTTGAGGGCACCATGTGCAATCACAGCCGGCCAAACATTTTCAGCCTTAATGGTCAGCCAACCAAAAATAATACTCAGGGATAAAGTGAACCAGACCATGGCAAGGGGTCCCAGGAAGGGTGCACCAAAATAATCTTTTCCGTAGTTGTAGCCCATCAGAATCACAGGCCAGTGCCAAATGCCCCAGATCACCCCTGTAAGCAAAACCGCCTTTTGCCCCCCCAGGGGCATTAACTTAGGCTGCAGATATCCTCGCCAACCAAATTCCTCTCCAAAAGTTGGGAGTGCATTAAGAAGCGGTGAAATTAGCAGTGCTTGAATGGTTTGTATGACGGTGACCAACCAGGGATTGATATTACCAGTTTGGCCGGATTCGCTGAGCATATCTTTCAATGTTGATAAGCCCGAATCAAAATAATTTGGGAATAAGAGAAAGAAAAGGATCATCCCAATGATGGTGAGTAAGCCAGGTAGAAACCAGGCAGCCAGGTAATACCGCCACCGTTTATTTTCAAAATTGGGTTTCAGAAATAAGTTGTTTGTGCCCTCTTTTGTTATCAGCCGCGTAATAAGGTTGGCGAGAGCCGGGCCAAACATATAGGCTGTCGCGAGCAGAATCAGCGCCAGGCTTATTTCAGCTCCTCCGATGTCATATGTGGGGCTGTTTTCCAATCCACCGGTCAGGTATATCACCAGACCGGTGGCCCAAGATATCCCAAAGGCAAAAACGAGAAAAAATAAAATCCTCTTGTGGTTGATTTTCTCGATTTTCATTCCAAATCCTTTCAAAAAAAATATTACCTCAGATATTATATAAGAATTTCATACCCTGTGTTTATGTTAAGGAAAATTTCTTGATTTTATTGAAATTTAATGATAAATTTAATTATTGTTTTCCTGGGGTTCAATATATTCGAAATAACTTGTTGGAGGAGCCAATGAAAAATTTAATCAAGATAGGTATATTATGCTTAATTCTGGGATATTTATTAGCCTCCTGTGATTTTATCCCGACGGGAGAAAATGACGACTTGGAAAGCACCAGGGTTGCGATTGCTGTACAGCAAACAAGTTTAGCAATCCAGCAAGCCCAGTTGGATAATCCTGCAGCGGTTGAACCGGAAGTGCAAGTCCAAGCCACTTATACACCCTACCCCACCTATACCTCCCAGGTCCAAGCTGAACCGGTTGAGGCTCAACCAACTGCCACACCTGAGCCAACAACAGAAATTGCGCCAATAGAAACCGAAGAAATTGGTCAGGAAGTTTCCTTTGACGATTGGCTGAAAGAGGTTAATATTCTTTTATATAATGATATGTTCGGTACTGGTGAAACCCATGTGATCGAAAATGCCCTTGACGGCCTTGGTTTGGGAGATAACACTACGAATGTGCGTGATGCCATGGGCGATTTTCTCTCAAACATGAACTCTGCTGTCAATTGGGACCTGATCATCGTGGGGGCTGAAAACCGGGATAATATATCTGGTGAATATTTTGATGTTATTGCAAATGAAATTGATCGGGGAAGTTCTTTTATTTTCGAGGTTTGGTATATTGATGATATTATTCATGGGCGAATCCAGCCGGTATTTCAGCGCTGTGGTATTACCTTCCATCGAGATTGGCAAAGGGCTTTGAATGCTAACCTGAATGATTACCTGGTTTATCTCCTTGAGCCGGGGGATCCGCTGTTTTCAGAGCCAAACCTGGTCAGCATGCTGATCCCTTATGACGTATTGTGGTGGGGGGATGCAGGGGATATGCTGGAAATCAACCCGGGATCCGATGCCGTTTTACTGGGGGGTGCCCAGTCAAAGGAACATAATTCCTACGGCCTGATCGCTGAGTGTATGGATGGGCAAATGATCTGGCAGACCTTTTCCACCCATGATTACAGAGATCAGGATATGGTCAATTTGTGGCAAAATTATATTTACAATACACTGCGAGCTCGATACGAGAAAATAAATTGATCACTCAAATTAATTGACAAAATTCCCTGGCAATTTTTGCCGGGGAATTGTTGTTTAACTCATTGATTCTTCCTCTTTAATTTTCCTAAAATAAATTTAGATGGCAGATTGACTAAAGACAGCCATGCCTGTTGATAAGTTTGATCGCCGCGTAATAGATCAATCACAATCTGCTGAAGAGACGTACTTGATTTAATAAGCATTACGTTGATATAGGGAAGTGCATTGACCAGGAATGAAAACCTCCTGGCATAGGAGAATTGATTAACACAGATCTCGTTGATATTCTTTGTATAGGCAGCTAAATCGAATACATCGCCATTAAGGTGTTTGATGATCGTTTCAGCTGCCAGGCGTCCGCTGTAAAGTGCATAATATAAGCCTTCGCCGAGCCAAGGATCTGCCAGGTTTGCAGCATCTCCGACGAGCATGATATTGTTCTTATGAAGGTTTGATTTTTTACCGCCCAACGGGACGGGGAAAGCTCGAATATCAATGATCTTATCTCGATGAAGGGTTGGGTGTTGATCGATGAAACGCAGAAGGTGTGTTTTTGATGCTTTTTTCCAAGGCCAGGTACGGCAAACCCCGACATTAAGATGATCCCGTTTTGGGAAGATCCATCCATAACCAAAGGGTATTGTCCCAAAATCAAAATTAATCATTTCAGGTTGGGACAATGTATTACTGGGTTCCCTGGAAAGGCGTGCCTCATAGGCTAAGCTCGTGGGACGATTTTCCATCATACCCATTTGCCTTGCAACAGTACTGTGAACGCCATCTGCACCAATGAGATATTTTCCAAAGAAGGTTTCCTGATTTGTTTGAACCTGAATGAAGTCTTTCTGTTCTGTAACTGCGCGTACCCGGCTTTCCAGCCTGGTCACCACGCCAGATTCCACGGCCTTATCAAGTAAAAAGTAATCAAAAGTCTCTCGATCGATTGTGTATGCGATCGGCTTTTTGTCATGGATGGCTTTAATTAAATGCCCCCGGAAACCAATCTGACCGGAACACACTTCCTGATGAATGACCTCAGAAATGTCAAAGGGAATTTGATTCAATGCGTGATAGGTCAAACCACCCCCACACACCTTCCTGCGAGGGAAGAGGCTCTGGTCAATGACCAGGGTTTTCAGGTTATTTTTTGCAAGTGCATAACCCGCAATTGATCCAGCTGGACCGCCGCCGACGATAATTACATCACATATGTTCATTTGCTGCCTTTTGGTTTTTGCATATATTTTTATTATATTCGCCCAGTAGGCTGAAATTGGAACATTTCACATCTTTTGTTCGTCAATTAAGTAAGAATGAACAAATTATCGAAAGGGATATAAGACGATGAAGAAAATAAGAATACTTTTTATAACGCTGTTTTTTGCTGGTTTGCTGTTGTCTGCATGTCAGCCCGGGATTGAACCCAAAGAGCCAACAGGGCTGCCATCCGGGGATGAATATGAATATGGTCAGAACGCGACTGTGGATACTCTGCAGGTCATTTTGCTGGAGTCCTTCCCACTTCAAGCACAAGCTGTTGTTTCAGGGACCTTACCTGATGGATGTACAGAACTCTACGAAATTACCGTGGAGCAGCAGGAAAATGAATTTATCCTTACCCTTGTCACACGACGACCGACTGGAGATATTGCCTGTACCCAGGCCTTAGTACCATTTGAGGAAGCCGTCGACCTTGAAATTCGAGGACTTGAAGCCGGGACCTATACGGTTATCGCTCAAGATCAACAGACATCATTTTCCCTTGATGTTGATAATGTCATTTTTGAACCTGGGGACGTGAAGTTTTCCTATGGAAGTTCTGCAACCGTTGAGTCGCTGGATGTCCGGATCATGGAATCCTTCCCGGTTCAGGTTAGTGTTGTCCTCACAGGTTATCTCCCAGATGGTTGCACTGAAATCTATGAAATAACTGCACCCCGAGATGAACAAACATTCACAATTGAAGTTGTCACCCAAAGGCCGGAAGATGCAGCCTGCACCATGGCGATTGTGCCCTTTGAGGAGATAATTTCACTGGATGTCGAGGGTTTACCTGCTGGAGAATATACTGTAAAGTATGGTAACCTGGCGGAGACATTTACCCTGGAACAGGACAACGAGTAAAAAGCTAAAAAACAAAATTTGATTAACAAGGTAAACAAACGGGACGCATAAAATTGTGCGCCCCGTTTTGTTGTGTATTCGATCCCAGATTTCATTTTTCAATCTGTATCAACAAAAACCGGTTCGAGAAGACGTAGATCGACATTGGGACCCAGTTCAAAACCGTGTTTTTTCCACAATTGATCTGCCAGCTTAATTGGCTCACAGTTGATCCCTTGCGATTGGAAATATTCGCACAGGCGAATGATATCTCGTCTGAAAATTGCGTGGGCATTCCGATTCACCAGTGGATCTATCGCCTGGGGGAAGTCAATCAAGCAAATCTCACCATCATGATAAAGTATGTTGTAAGCAGAAAGATCGCCGTGAACGCAGTTTTTTGACAGCATAATTTCAACATTTTCTATGGCTTTGTCAAACAGTTTTCGTGCTTCCTCATGGTCCAATCTGACCGAATTGAGTGTAGGAGCTGCCGTATCTTCCCAGCCGACATAAGCCATCAATATGGCATTGTTGCCGCTGGCAAAGGGTTCCGGGATATTCGCCCCAGCTTTATGGAGCTTACTCATGGTTTGGAACTCATGTTCAATCCAGGAGGTGTGGAGTAATCTTTTACCGAAATTGGTGCGCTTTTGAATTGCATGCAGGGCTCGATCATCCCTGATCTCGTGGCCTTCATCGTCCAGATGAATTCGGCCTTCTCTGTAAAGTGAATCATTACGAAGCTGACGGAATTTCCTTGGCCGGTAAACCTTTGCCGCGATAAATTCATAGGGTGCAGAGGGGTTCGCCAGGCATTGATAGACCGACGCCTCCTTTCCGCCCCCTTTTATTAGTCGGATGATATCATCGATCCAACTCTGACGATAAAAATCAAAAAGTGAATCGTTGATCCAGGCTTTTTCATGCTTGGAAGCGCCGTAGCTGAAATTAAATTGATTTTCCTTCTCTTCTAATTCATAAAGTTCCGTGTTCTTTTGTTCATTAATCAATTTTTTGCGACTTCGATGATGTCGTAATTGTTGATCTGGGACGTTTCGAATAGGGGGAAGACCTGAAATATCTTCTATTTGTTCATATAGTTCAAACTGGTGATTTGTAGTCATTTCTAAGGGTTAAATCCTTTAAGTTTATTTATTTTATGGTCCTTCAACTGGCAATCGCCAGTTGAAATTAATCAGTTGTGGTTAGGTTTCTTGGGAAAAGAAAAAACCACAGGCGCAAACCTGTGGCGATGTTCGTCTAGATAATTTATCAACCCTAATGGGTTTGGCCGGCAGGAGGCGCTTTACTACATAATTCTTTCGAGTTTATTAAGATGACAAGCATAAGTTATGCCTCCTTTCTGGTAAATTACTGACCAGATAAGAGTGTAATTGATATTCTATGAAATGTCAAATGAATCTTTGAGTTTTTCGAGAGGAGAATAATTAATTCAGTTAAGCCCTGTTTCCATCGAGAAGATGGGCGTTTGCACCTAATTTTTCCTTCATCTTTTCAAGTAGGGCGTCATCAGGAGAGATGCCGGTGAGGCTGTACATAAAAACGGCTAACATCATTTCACAATCCGCAACCTCTTTGCTGATATTCTCCTTTCGATTTCGGTCATTATTGCGAATCCATCCATCTACACGGGAGACAATTTCATCCGCGTGCAAGCCTTCACCTGCAAAGGTTTCCAGCATTTGGATTTCTTCCCCTGAGAGCATATCCTGGTTTTGTGACAGGTATGCTTCCGCAAGTTCTCCTACTTCTGAAAGAAAAAACCAAAGCGCGTTCTTTGCTGACGGCCATTGGAGTCCCCGTGCTTGGTAATAGGATTGGATGGTTTCGATTTTCATTTGTGCTCCTCAACATTTTTCTACCAGGGCAATTATACTCTGCTTAAAAGGGAATTTATTTTATGATTGCTGTCAATATCCAGGGAGGATGATCTGAGCGGATCTTTGATAACAAATCCCAATATTGAGGGCGATTTTAAATAATTCAGCTAAAAGATATAAAACCAGTATAATTACAATCTAGGAAAACACTACTGCATTATTTTCTTTTTTCTATGAATATTCAAGATTTTATAAACAATTTTGTAGAACGCCTGAAAAAATTTTATCGACGTTTGAACAAGCTGACTGGCGGCATTCCAGCAATTGTGCGAAGGGCTTTTGAAGGATTTTCAGAACAGCGTGGTTCTGAGGCGGCTGCCAGCCTGGCTTATTACGCTTTCTTTTCTATTTTCCCGATGGTGTTGGTATTCATTGTTATTGGCAGTTTTTTTATCGATCGTTCAGTTGTTCAAACGAGGTTGTTAGAAATTCTGCAGGGCGTGATCCCCGGTGCAAAAGAGGTGGTTGTTGAAAATATTGATCAGGTTCTTGAATCACGAGGCACTGTAACTTTTATTGCGCTCATCTCTTTTATTTGGTCAGCTACCAGCGTATTTAACATCCTTGCTAAGAACGTCAATCGTGCTTTTCCAAAAGCCGATTCTCTCAACTTTATTTCGGGACGAGTGCGAGCCTTTTCAATGTTTTTAGGACTTGGATTGCTCATGTTGCTTTCCTTCGCTTCTTCAACAGTGATTGGTTTCATACCATCGATCAATATTCCTATCAATGGCAAAGTTTTGCATGAAACAGTCTTATGGCGAATTATTGCTCTTTCAGTTCCTGTACTACTGAATATGGTTTTATTTTGGGGAATTTATTATTTAGTGCCGACAATTGCTGTTTCTCGTCGAGCATCCCTGTTTGGTGGATTGATCGCCGGTATCGCTTGGCAGCTTTTAAACCGTGGTTTTACCTGGTATTTGAGTAGCGGTCTCTCCAAATATAGTTTGATCTATGGTTCCTTAGGGACTGTTGTGGCTCTGCTGTTCTGGGTATATCTTACAGCGATGATCCTTCTGATTGGTGCCCACCTGACAGCATCGATCCACCAGCACCTAAAAGATAAACCCTATGACCGTTGAAAATAATAGATTTCCAACGATTACACCGGTAGGTGAATCCGCCCTGTTAATTGAGCTGGGTGAAGAAATCGCACCTGAAATTAATATACGGGTCCATGCCCTGGATTATCAAATGCAAGAGACACCAATAAAAGGTGTTCTTGAAAGAGTCCCTGGTTATTCAAGCTTGTTAGTGCTTTATGATCCATTGGCATGTAAGTTTTCTGAAATCAGGCACTGGGTTCTGGATTGCCTTGACGCATCATTATCCGACGTGGTTCGATCAACCAAGGAGATCCTCATACCGGTTCATTATGGGGGTGAAAATGGACCTGACTTGGCCTTTGTGGCATCCTTTCATCAAATAACACCAGAAGAAGTTGTTCAACGGCACACAAATGGGGTTTACTGTGTTGGGATGATGGGCTTTACCCCGGGTTTTGCCTATTTGATGGGGCTTGACCCGACTCTTGCCACCCCCAGGTTGGATACACCCAGAACCCAAATCCCAGCTGGATCGGTGGGGATTGCTGGTGTTCAGACGGGTGTTTATCCGCTTGACTCCCCAGGAGGCTGGCAAATAATTGGACGGACAGATAAGAAATTGTTTGACCCTGAGAATGCGCCGCATTTCTTATTTTCACCGGGTGATTCAGTCAGATTTGTCGCTGTAAATGATGGGACAAAATTATGACTCTTCTCGTTGAACAACAAGCACTCATTATGAGCGTTCAGGATGACGGGCGCGCTGGTTTTTTGAGATTTGGGCTGCCTGAATCCGGACCTATGGACTGGTGGGCTTGTCGAGCTGCAAACCGGTTGGTTGATAATGCGCCTGATTTTGCCGAACTGGAAATCGGCTTTTCAAGCGCAGGATTTCGAATTGAAAAAGATTCCATATTTGCGGTCTGCGGCGCGGGATTTCGAGTATTTCTTAATGATAAAAAATTACCCTTGTGGATGACGTTTCTGGCTCGGAAAGGGGATCGCTTATTCCTGGAAAAATGTCCGGGGGGCAGCTGGGTGTACCTGGCTGTATCAGGCGGCTTTAAATCTGATAGCTGGATGGGATCGAGGAGTGTCTACCCCAAAGCGGGTTTAGGCAGGTTAGTGGTCGAGGGGGATCGGATGCCTTTTGCTGAGGCTGCAGTTGAGTCAAGGCGGCTGGCAGGAAGATCCTGTTCAAAAGCCAACCAACCAGCTTATGCAGAGGATGTCCTGATCAGAGTCATCCCTGGTCCACACTATGCGCGTTTTACGCCTGAGAGCAAAATGGCTTTTTGGAATCGGCCATATTCCATAACAAGCCGATCTGATCGTATGGGCTATCGCCTGGAAGGCACAAAACTTTCCTGTCAAAAAGGGTCAGACCTGATTTCCCAGGGGATGGTCCTTGGTGAAATCCAGGTGCCGCCAGATGGGCAGCCGATTGTGATGATGCCTGACCATCCAACCACAGGTGGTTACCCGTCCATCGGGGTGATCTGTCGAGCGGATCTCCCATTAATTGCCCAGGCGCAGCCAGGATTATCCTCTGTGCAGTTTGAACTGATAAATGTAAACGACGCGCAAATGAAATTATCAGATGCATTGTATCGCATTGATAGGCTGGAGAAACCGGAGGAGGAACAATGGATGAACTTTTGACCGTTGATTTGAATTGTGACCTTGGTGAAAGTTTTGGCAGGTATGAACTGGGGCAGGATGCTGCCCTCATGTCCTCAATTACATCGGCGAATGTCGCCTGTGGTTTCCATGCAGGAGACCCAGGTGTTATGCGTCGTACCGTTCAGCTGGCAAAACAGCACAACGTTTCCCTTGGGGCACACCCTGGTTACCCGGATTTGCAGGGATTTGGCAGACGGCAAATTTATTTCACCCCTCAGGAGGTTAGAGATATAGTTATTTACCAGCTGGGGGCTTTGGCGGCTTTTGCTGCGGTTGAGGGTGTTCCCCTTGTGCACATCAAACCCCACGGGGCATTGTACAATCTGGCATCACAGGATTTTATTACTGCAAAAGCGATTGCACAGGCTGTTCATGATTTTGATCCAAATTTGATACTGGTCGGCCTGGCGGGTTCAGTGTTGGTTAAAGCCGGTGAGGAACTTGGTTTAAAGGCTGCCAGTGAGGGCTTTCCGGATAGAGCCTACCTGCCAGATGGTCAATTGATGCCGCGTAGTCAGGAGGGGGCTGTGATTCATCAACCAGAAATGGTCGCTGCAAATGCCCTTCGATTGGTTCAAGAAGGCCTCATCATTAGCGGTGAAGAAGTAAAGATTGATACACTTTGTTTACATGGTGACAATCAGAATGCAGCAGAGAATGCCCGCATCCTTCGGCAGAAGTTAGAAAGTTCGGGAATAGAAATATCTCCTTTACAAAATCTCTGAAGGCTCCCATAGAAAAATTTCAGGGTCTATTTGCGATTGTGGTAAATTAATTAATAGGATTTCCTTAAGCAGAAAAGGTACTTCATCGTGAAAAACTTTGATTTCTACAATCCGACCAGGATCATTTTTGGGAAAGATACCATTCCAGAACTAGATAAGCATATTCCCTTTGGCGCAAAAATACTTATGTGTTATGGAGGCGGCTCTATTAAGAAAAATGGCGTCTATGATCAGGTCCTGAAAGCGCTTGATGAATGGGAGATCCACGAGTTCGGTGGAATCGAGTCAAACCCTGATTATGACACATTGATGAAAGCTGTCCATTTAGGCAGGGAGAAGGGGATTGATTTCATCCTGGCTGTGGGAGGCGGTTCCGTTATCGATGGCGCAAAATTTATCGCCGCTGGCATCCCTCTGAAGGTGGGTGACCCCTGGAATGTCGTGACGGGTGACAGAAAAGTCAAAATTGGCGAGGCAGTGCCTTTAGGGACGGTGCTGACCTTGCCCGCAACCAGTTCTGAGATGAATGACACCTCAGTCATTTCCCGACGGGTGACGGATGAGAAGTACGGCTGGCGAAGTGATGCCGTCTTCCCGGTGTTTTCTATTTTAGACCCCACCACCACCTATTCCTTGCCAGAAAAGCAGGTCAGGAATGGCATTGTGGATGCCTATGTCCATGTGATAGAACAGTATGCCACATACCCTGTCAATGGAAAGCTGCAGGATAGACAGGCTGAAGCCATCCTGTTGACTCTTCAGGATGTGGCTGAAGGCGCGCTGTCAATGCCGCCCAATTACGACAGCCGGGCAAACCTGATGTGGACGGTTACCAATGCCCTTAATCGGTTGATTGGTAAGGGCGTGCCCACGGATTTTGCTACCCATGCAATCGGGCATGAATTGACTGCTTTATATGGATTGGTGCACGCCGAATCCCTGGCTGCAGTCCTGCCTTATTTATTGTGGTACAGGCGTGATACAAAGGGTGAAAAACTGGTCCAATACGCGCATCGGGTTTGGGGAATCCATGGTGATGGAGAAAAGGTCATCAAGGAAGGTTTGAATAAGATGACAGACTTTTTCCATCAGGTGGGGATGCCAACAAAGCTGACTGACTTTGGGATTGACCCTCAAGAAGCAGCGGAGAGAATCAGTGAGAGATTTTCGGACCGAGGAACCCGTCTTGGTGAAAGAAAAGATATTAGGCCAAAAGATGTAGCAGCGATCCTTAAAATGAGTCAGTAAGAAGGATGATTTGGGAACTTGGTTTTATATTTTTTTGTTTAGGATTCAAAATTGCGAAAATAATGACTGACAAGGGCATGGATTAAGGTAACAATTTTTACTTCTAAACCTCATTGTTGTTGACCCAAGCTGACTCCCAAATGAACCTGATGGTAAAATTAAAGTCAGTTGTAATTTATATGCTATAATTTTTCTCGGCATGTCAACCAATAACAAGGGAACACGCGACGATATCATATGGAAAAATTAAGTTTCTTAAAACGAATTTTTACTGGACGAAGTGGGCGGAAAATTAAAGAAGTTATTACAGCATATGCTTTTATCGCCCCGGCAACGATTCTCATTTTTATATTTGGTATTTTCCCGGTAGGGTTTGCTCTATACGTAAGTTTACATAAATGGCGGATCAAAAAAGGGGATTTTATCCATCTTCAGAATTATGTCAATGCCATCGGAAACCTGGCTTATGTCGTGATCTTTTTCCTGGGCATTCTTTCCCTGGTTGGCATGTATTTGTTGATCAGAAAAATCATTAAGATGGCGCGTGAGAATGAAGAAAAACCATGGATAACGATCCTTCCAGGTGTTCTTTTTGCTGGAACGGCTGTAGCATTGTTAAGATGGTTTTATAGTGCACTACCTGAGGTGCTTGCTATTGCTGATAAGCTGCGGGGACTGGAGCGGTCGCAAGAGCTTTTCATGCAGTTGTTAGGAGAGGCTTTACGGGCAGAAACTGTATTGCCTGCTTGGCGAACCTTCATTTGGCTGTTTCTAGCGAGCCTTGTTGTTGGCGGACTGGTTTATTGGTTCTGGCGCAACCGCAGGACAATGGAGTATCAAGCCTACTTTGCCCTGATTTTCCTGGCTCTGGGTGCTGGTATTGGATTGATCTACTACACTTTTGAGCGTGTTAGTGCTGCATATGCCGCTGCGTTTGAATCAGGGACCGATCCGGGTATTTGGCCTCAGTTTATTTCAATATCAG
>P_1C_Sed_3_UnCtyDRAFT_1000012_pt1 | contig 28293 bp, 20 predicted proteins | sample Pon1CUnioCityCA_FD_10233 | JGI IMG/M metagenome (IMG submission 10233) | reverse complement strand
CGGGCATATTGACCGTCAGGTAATAACGCATTGGGTCCGGATCATAGCGCTCTAGGAAATCCAAACCCCAAACAGCCCAATTTTTGCTGCCAGAAAGTTTTCGCCCTTCCAGGTTCATGAACTCATTGGCTGGAATATCATAGGGCAGAACCAGGGGTTCGGGATCCTCTGCCCCCATCTTCTCGTCAAAGGATTCACCCACCCCGATCAACTCTGCCAGCCAAATGATGGCGTGGAAGGGGATATTGTCCTTACCAATACAGTACAGCGTTCGGGAATCCTTATTCGTCCACCAATAGTGCCAGGCCTCTGGTTTATCATGCAATCTTGCCCACTCCACAACGCTTGAAAGATAGCCTATAACAGCCTCAAACCAAACATACATGCACTTCTCATCCCAACCTTCGATGGGTATAGGCACACCCCAGGATAAATCCCGGGTGATGGGACGACCGTGCAAACCCTCTGTCTCTATCTGGCCAAGGGATTGCTTGATGACGTTTGGACGCCAATAATCCTGCCGCTCTCTGAGGAAGGCTGCCACCTGGTCCTGGAGCTTTTCTAAATCAAGATAATAATGATTTGTTTCTCGCAGTTCAGGCGTTGATCCATCGATTTTAGATTTTGGATCAATTAATTTTTCCGCCTCTAAAAGGTGACCGCAGTTGTCACATTGATCACTGCGAGCACCCGGGTTACCACAGAAATAACAGGTGCCTTCTACATATCGGTCAGGCAAAAAACGCTCCTGCTCAGGCGAATACCATTGTTTAGAAGTTTCAACGTACAGATAACCATTTTCTTTCAGCGACAGAAAAAGCTTTTGTGCCACATCAAAATGGTTGCTGCTGTGGGTGGTGGTATAGATATCATAGGTCAACCCCAGCTTTTGGAATAATTCAATGAATTCCACATGAAATCTTTTATAGACTTCTTCTGGGGTAGTCCCTTCTTCATCAGCCCGGACTGTGACCGGCGTACCGTGTGAGTCCGTTCCAGAGACCATCAAGACATCCCGCCCCCGTAAACGGTGGTATCGCGCCAGGATATCTGCTGGAAGATAGGCACCGGTAAGATTTCCAACATGGATTTTTGCATTGGCATAAGGCCATGCAACTGCAACGAGCACTGGTTCTGACATAAAACACCTCATTTAAAAAATAATTTTCTGATTATAACAACAAAAAAACTGGCCTCAGCCAGCCTTTTTCCCGGTGGTGACGCGTCACCTNATGTTATGCTTCTGGCAAGCATAACCCCGGAAAACCAGACATGACCATAATAAAAATTTTCTTTCTCATTATGAAATTATTATACAGGATAGTCTGCCATCTTTCAATAAAAATAATCATAAAATATGTAAATGTCGTTATGAAAATTATTATGTCTATTTGTAAAGACTACAAATAATCCTTCAACTCCTTCGCTTTGTGGGGGTGACGTAACTGGCGTAATGCCTTGCCCTCAATCTGCCGAATTCTTTCACGTGTCAGCCCAAATTTGTCACCTACTTCTTCCAGGGTGTAGGTCCGGCCGCTCTCCAACCCAAATCGCATCCTGATAATACGAGCTTCTCTAGGAGAGAGGGTATTCAGGACCTCATCGATTTTATCCCGCAGCATCGATTTATATGTCACTTCCATCGGTGATGGTGTGTCTTGATCCTCAACAAACATGCCCAATTCTGATTCCTCTTCATCGCCCACCGGTGTTTCCAAAGAAAGAGGCAGCCAGGAAATCCTTATCATCCACTGCACCTTTCTTACATCCAGGTTCATTTCCTGGGCAATTTCTTTTATCACAGGTTTCCGTTCCAGTTCTTGCTCAAGGGCGTGTCTGATTTTGTAGAGTTCTCGGATCCTGTCATTCATATGCACCGGGATTCTGATCGTACGGCCCTGGTCAGCTATTGAACGGGTTATTGATTGACGAATCCACCAGGTTGCATATGTGGAAAATCGAAATCCGCGAGTATAGTCAAATTTTTCAACTGCCTTCATCAATCCTAAATTGCCCTCTTGTATCAGATCCAAAAATGGGACACCTCGACCCATATATTTTTTAGCAATGCTGACAACCAGACGGGTGTTTGCTTTTACCAGGTGCTCCCAGGCTTTCTCGCCATCTGAGATTAAAATCTTTAGCTGGTCCGTGTAATCTTTTGAAATACCGTCGCCTGATTTGGCCAATTCAAGTTTTGCCGTGCGTCCAGCCTCAATCCGCTTTGCCAGAACCTGCTCCTCCTCATAGGATAAGAGCGGGACCGTTGACATCTCCTTCAAGTAAAGGCCAACCGTATCATCAGATTTAACATGGTCAAGTTCAGCCCGTTTTATCGGTTTGGTATCTTCTTCGCTTCTNCGAAGAACTTCCTCCATGGATTCTTGGTCAAATATTTCCACCCCTTCTCTGCGTAATTTAAGCATTATGATACTGAGGCTTTCGATGTCTTCATCCCCCTCAGGAAAAATTTCCATCAAATCATCAATTGTCAGGTAACCTCGGGATTCTGCGCGCTCAAACAAAGCATCAACTGCTTTTTCTCTCGCTTCGCGCTGACGTCCATTAACCACTAAGAACTCTCCTGACTTCTGAGTGTTAATACTTATTTGACAGCACCCCTCAAAATTACAGGTTAAGCTGCTTATTCGCCCTGAACAGCACCTTTTTCAGCCTCTGACGTTGGATGATGCTCACAAACTTCCTTGTTGAGGTTTGCACCACAAATTTCACAAAGCCCCATACAATCAGGCGAGCAAACAGGTTTTATTGGCATAGCCAAGATTAAATATTCACGATAAAGCGACATCAAGTCGATATAACCATCCATCGGTAAGATTAAGTCTGTTTCCTCCCTATGCCGGGATGGAAATTCGTATAATTCTTCAAATTCAAATTCTACCGGTAAAAAAAATCTCTCCAAACATCTTACACAATTTGTTGTAATTTTTGCTTCCCCCCCAACTTGGAGCAATAAACCTTCTCTGGTCCTCGATATCTTAACCAAACTCCTGAGGTTCTTTATCAGGAGGTCTTCAATGGTAACTTTTTCAATTTCTACTGGCACTTCACGACTGGTGCCAATTGGCTTATTGTAAAGATAGCCAACATTCAATCGGAGTGGATTATTACTATTTTTCACAATGATTCAATCTTAACAACTATTGGGTAAAATTTATACGAATTGAATTATAACATGCTGAAAAATTAGCGTCAACGATATTCGGATAATTTTGGTAGTATTTCGGGAGAAGATGTATGGATTTAATCCTTCTAGCAGCAACCGGTAATCCAGGAAAACTCAAGGAAATCAAAGCCATTCTCAGGCAACTGNATATAAAATTAATCTCGCCTCAGGATATTTCTCTGAATATGGATATCGCCGAAACAGGCGCTTCATATTCTGAAAATGCGCGGATAAAAGCAGAGGCTTATCTCCAGGCAAGCGGCATCCCTGTACTTGCAGACGATTCTGGTTTGGAAGTGCAAGTTCTTGATGGTGCACCTGGAATCCATTCAGCCAGATTCTCCCCCAAAGAAAATGCAACCGATGCGGATCGACGGGACTATCTGCTCAATAACCTCAAAAGAAAATCCCATCCCTGGAAAGCACATTTTCACTGCACTGCAATATTAATGTTTCCCGGTGGAGAAACCATAGAAACAACTGGCCGTTGCAATGGGATAATCGTTTCAGAAGAACGGGGCGAACATGGTTTTGGTTACGACCCAATATTCTATATCCCGGAATTTGCCGCAACAATGGCTGAACTTGATCCCCTCATCAAGAACCGGATCAGTCACAGAGCAAGGGCCTTACAAGCCCTGATACCTGACATTCAAAAACGACTTACAATTACAACCTATAAATAGAAATTATTAAGTCATTATTCTCCAGGAAGGGAATATTTGACAGAAAATTTACCATTTATTTCGATGAACCCGGTCCTTTTGATAACGGTCTTCAGGATCAGGAACGAATTGAGGGTAACCCAGGGCAATTAGCGAAACCGGGCGAATGTCATCAGGAATAGATAACAGATCTTGCATTCCTTTAACCCGGTCTGAATCTGGAAAGATCCCCAACCAAACACCTCCCAAGTCCTTTGCGTGGGCAGCCAGTAGAATATTTTCCGTGGCTGCTGAACAATCCTGAAGGCAGCTGGCACGTTTCTTTTCCAGCTTGCGATCGCTGCAAACCAATATCGCTAAGGGAGCATCATTGAGCATCTCTGCATGAGGGTGAAACCCTGGTATTGTATGCAGCAGTCTGAATCTGGAAAGATCCCCAACCAAACACCTCCCAAGCCCTTTGCATGGGCAGCCAGTAGAATATTTTCCGTGGCTGCTGAACAATCCTGAAGCCAGCTGGCACGTTTCTTTTCCAGTTTGCGATCGCTGCAAACCAATATCGCTAAGGGGGCATCATTGAGCATCTCAGCATGAGGGTGAAACCCTGGTATTGTATGCAGCAGCTCAGGGTCATCAATAACAACAAAATGCCAGGGCTGCTCATTCTTCGCAGAGGGTGCCTGCATCCCTGCCTTAAGCAAATCCAGCAAATCCTCCTCCCCTACAGGATCGGGTTTGAAGTCGCGGACACTTCGCCGTGTAAAAATTGTTTCTAATGTGTTCATTTTGGATCCCAATCGTAAAATATTCTAGAGTTTATAGCCTATCTTTCGCAGCAAATCCTTTCGCCAGGCAATGTCCTCCTGCTCTTCAATACCCCTCGGGCGGTTGCCGTCAGCAACACCCAGAATTGCCCTTCCCTCACCAACATCCATGACCACAACAGATGTTGGATTAGCTGTTGCACAAAAGATTCGGCAAACCTCTGGGACGTTCTTTATCTGGTTCAGAACATTGATTGGATAAAAGCCATCACCTAAAAACAGGATGAAGGAATGTCCTGCACTGATCTCCATGGCGTTTTGTTTCGCCAGATCAATCATGGTTTCATCTGTCCCACTCCAGCGCACCAGGCAATCACCGGATGCTTCACAAAAAGCTAACCCAAATTTAATCCCCGGCACACTGCCCACCAGCGCTTCGTGAATATCTTCAACAGTTTTTATGAAATGAGATTGACCCAGCACAAAATTAACTTCTTCTGGTTTCTGGATTTTAATATTTTTGATCTCCAAAATGCACACTCCTTTTCCTTTTGATTTATTTTAACATATTTCCAACGCTCATTAATTATAAGTAAAAAAGACGCCCTCAAGGACGTCTTTCGATATCAAATGTAAATTGTGGGATTTCAATCGCTATTTAAAGCTTTATGAATTTTTGAAAGCGCTCGCACCTGTTCGCCTGCATGGTAAGAGGATCGAACCAGAGGGGAACTTTCAACCCATTTGAATCCCAATTCCAAGCCATATTGCTTCAATTCTAGGAATTCTTGGGGCTCATAATAACGGCGAATTGGCAGGTGTTTCCGACTTGGCTGGAGGTACTGACCAATCGTCAGGATGTCCACTTCCCAGTCATTAAGATCTCTCATGACCGCTTTAACTTCATCCATTGTTTCGCCCAAACCAACCATAATCCCGGATTTTGTCAATACTTCCGGATCAAGTTTTCGAGCATTGGTCAGGATGGATTGGGACCATTCATACCGGTCCTGAGGTTGAACTGCCTTAAAGAGCCTCGGCACCGTTTCCACGTTGTGATTGAGTATTTCTGGCCGAGCTGACATAACAATCTGCAGCGCTTCAATGCTGCCTTTGAAATCTGGAATTAACACCTCAACAGAACATCCTGGCTGTAATTGCCGAATACGCCGGATCACCATAGCAAAAATGGGGGCGCCGCCATCGTGACGTTCATCACGGTTCACACTTGTGATCACTGCGTGCTTAAGTTTCATTTTCTCAACTGCTTGGGCCACCCGCTCCGGTTCAGTCCAATCCAATGCTTCCGGTCTTCCATGGAGAACATCACAGAAACCACAGGTGCGTGTACAAACATCTCCCAGCATCAAGAATGTCGCTGTGCCGCTGCCCCAACACTCCCCCATGTTCGGACAGCCAGCCTCTTCACAAACTGTGTGCAAAGATTTGCTCCGCATCAAGTGCTGCAGGTTTTCATAAGTTTCGCCACTGGGTGCACGGACCTTAATCCAGGTTGGTCGACGTCGTGGGGTAGTATCCATTTTTTCTGGATTTATTCTATCTCTGGTCGGATTTGTCGCCATTTAACCTCCAGATCAAATTATACTCTATCCCAGGTGAAAATGCGGATTTGACCGGTTAATTTTCTGTTTCGGTTTCTTGTTCTGGCGCTTCGATTTCTGTCGGAACACTGGTGCTCGCAGGTTTGATCGGGATTATCAACCACATGATGATATAAATCAAAACACCTGATCCTCCACCAAATGCAAGCAGGACAAAAACCACACGGATAATNGTTGGGTCCAAATCCAAATACTCCCCCAAACCCTCACAAATACCCGCAATCATGCCCTTACTGGGTATACGATATAATTTTTTATGTGCCATTTCATTACTCCTTTCTCTATTTTAAATATACGATATTTCACAAGGAAAGTTGTAAAAACAAAAAATCTCCATAACCTATCCCACTAATATTTACACTCAAATCAATAGAAGTGGTATAAAATAGGTCAGAGTTAATGATCAAGGTAAGAATATATGGATTATGAAACAACAACATGGCGATTAATTGAACATGCCCCCGCAAAAGGGGCCTGGAACATGGCAGTCGATGAAGCCATTTTAGAATCCGTTTACAAAGGTGACTCACTCCCAACACTCAGACTCTACGCCTGGGAGCCAGCCTGCCTATCCTTAGGACATGCACAGCCCTTTTCTGAGGTGAATACCCAAGCCCTTGCTGAAAAGGAATGGGATGTCGTACGTCGCCCAACAGGTGGTCGAGCTATTCTCCATGTGGATGAACTGACCTACGCAGTCATTGCACCTGAGGATGAACCAAGGGTCAGGGGAGGCGTCCTGGAGAGCTATCTGCGTTTGTCAGAAGCATTACTGGAAAGTCTTCACATCCTGGGGCTTTCGCCCAGAGCTGAAGAAAAAACGCAAAAAACAAAGAAGGAAAAACCCAATCCCGTTTGTTTCGAAGTGCCGTCCAATTATGAAATAACTGTCAATGGCAAAAAGTTAATTGGTTCTGCCCAAGCCCGCCGCAAAGAGGGTATCCTACAGCATGGCGCGCTGCCGCTTTATGGCGACCTCACCAGGATCATCACTGCGCTGGAATTCTCAAACAATGATAAAAAAGAAATAGCGAAGTCAAGCTTGCTATCCCATGCAACCACAGTGGAAAGGGAATTGGGGCACCCTGTTAGCTGGATGCAGGCAAATGATGCTTTTAAACAAGCATTTCAAAAAGTCCTCAACCTCGAACTTGATCCTTCTGCTTTGACAAAACATGAATTGGACCGGGTTGAGGCCTTAATGAGAACAAAGTATGCTCATCCTTCCTGGACAGAACGGATATAAAAATGAAAAAAACCAATAATCTGTCAAACGAATCTTATCTTCGAACCCTGATCGGATTAATAATAATCACACTGTTGACCAGTGCCTGTTTACCAACAGAACCAACACCAACTCCGACTCCTTCAGTGACACCCGAGCCGTTATTGACCCCAACGACAACACCAACTTTGAGACCAACAGCGACACCAACCCAACCACCTTTGGGGAGTCAGGGTAACCCAATCAGTCTTGGTTTCATTTTACAGCCAGAGGATACGCAAGCAAAGGAAGCTGCTGAAGATATCAGTTTTCTGATCTCACAGGATACCGGTCTTCAAATTGAAAGTGCTTTATATCCGGATTTTCAAAGTTTATCAGCAGCGATTAAAAACGGTGATGTTGACCTGTTCTGGCTGAAACCTCTGGAATATATTTATTTAAATTGGGAGGGATCAGCCCAGGTAATCCTTGTTACCAACCATCTTGGGGTTTATGCCTATGGGGTTCAATTCATGGCCAATGTAAATAGGGGATTTACCTCTTATTATGACCCTGAATCAAATGCGAGCTTTGGTGACTCCGTCACAGCCTTGCAGCAATTTTCTGGAACCCGGCCTTGTTTTATTAATCCATCATCCCTCCCCGGGTATATTGCACCGTTGGGACTTCTGGCAAACACAAGTACCCCAACCCTGGACCCGGTTTTTGCTTATGGCTATGAAGCAATTATTCGTGCCCTGTACATCCAAGAAATTTGTGATTTTGGGGTTAGTTATGCCCTAATAGGCGATCCTCGCACCGCAAGTTCAATTATTCAGGATATTCCAGAGGCACAAAATGACGTGATTATCATCTGGCAGTCGGACGGGATCATCCCAAATACGAATCTTTCTGCAACACCTGATTTTCCACTCAATATCCTTTATCAAATACAGGAGGCATTTTTGGACCTTCCCAACACCCCGGAAGGATTAAGCCTGCTGTCTACAGCCCTCAATTATCAAGTTGAGGCTTTAAAGGTTGTTGAGGATACATTTTACAATCCTCTGAGAGCAGCAATCGTACCATTAGAATTGGATCTCCAAGAACTCACAATGAAAGAAACGAATCAATGAAGATTCTAAACCAAATCGTCCATTTCATTGTCCATTTGCTGATTTATATCATTATTGCTGGCTTTTTTATTACAGGTATCCTCCGGGTTACAATGCTTGTGATGGGACAATCCAGAACCTACCTGCCTGAAACTGTCCCCCAGGCACCTGCCGCACTGGTGTTGGGAGCAGGTTTGAACCGGGATGGAACCCCGGGCTTGGTTCTTCAAGATCGGGTCCGTTCCGCTGGGGAACTTTATTTCCAGGGAAAAGTTGAGAAGCTATTAATGAGTGGGGATAATTCCTCTGAGTTTTATGATGAACCTGGGGCAATGAAAGAATTTGCTTTGGAATTAGGGATTCCAGAAGGGGATATCGTTTTAGATTTTGCCGGCAGGCGGACCTATGACAGCTGCTACCGTGCAAAGGTAATATTTGGCCTTGATAACCTGATTGTGGTTACCCAAGCCTTTCACCTCCCCCGTGCACTATTCCTATGCAATGCATTCGACATCGAAGCAGATGGCATCCCAGCTGACGATGCAAATTATCGGCGCAGTACCTACACATTTTGGTGGGTTCGGGAGATACTGGCATCGCTTAAAGCTTATTGGGATGTTTATATTGGTCATCCTCAACCCATATTGGGGCAGCCAGAACCAATTTTTCCTGAATAATNACAAAAGAATATCAACANGTTGGCATCAAAGTTGCAANANTAGGAGAAAATCATGAATAGAGATGATGCAATAGCAATTGTTAATGAATATGTGAAAAACCCCAACCTTGTCAAACATATGCTGGCTGTGGAAGCGGCGATGCGGTTTTATGCTCGGAAGTTTGATAGAGATGAAGAAAAATGGGCTGTCACCGGGTTGCTGCACGATTTTGATTGGGAAATTCACCCAAATATGGAAGAACATCCACTCGCGGGTGAACCAATTTTACGAGAAAAAAATGTGCCTGAGGAAATTATTCATGCCGTGCTCAGTCATGCCAATCACACTGGAATTGCCAGGGAAACCTTGATGGAGAAAGCCCTTTTCGCCTGTGATGAAATCACGGGGTTGATCACCGCTGTTGCCCTCGTCCGTCCCTCTCGTGCCCTATATGACCTGAAAGTGAAATCTGTTAAGAAAAAGTGGAAGGATAAATCCTTTGCGGCTGGTGCAAACCGGGAGGAGATCGAAGAGGGTGCTGAAGAACTGGGTATTGATCTTTGGGAACATGTCGCCAACGTGATCAAAGCCATGGATTCCATTGCCGAAGATCTTGACCTTGCAGGTCAACAAGAAAACGATAAAAAAGGATAATATTATGTCGCTTATTGGAAAAGGCTATTACATTTGGAAGGTTAAATACTGTGAGAATGGAGACCCCAATCGCATTGTTGACCTTGCAAAAAAAGCGAATTTATCTCATGTTTTAGTGAAAGTTGCTGACGGTGCTTTTCCATATAATATCGATAATGACACAGGTTTTGATTACGCTCGCTCTATCATCAAGCATCTTCAAGCCGCCAATATTTCTGTTTGGGGATGGCACTATGTATATGGAACTTATCCAGATCAGGAAGCGCAAATTGCCGTAAAAAGAACCCTGGAATTGGGCTTAGATGGGTTTATTGTGGATGCTGAAAGTGAGTATGAAAATCCTTCGAAAGCTCCCGCTGCAAGCCGATACATGAACATCTTGCGCTCCAACCTGGGAAGCCTCCCAATCGCGCTAAGCTCATTCCGATATCCTTCCTATCACGCCAGGTTTCCCTGGCAAAATTTTCTTGAGCGATGTGACTACAACATGCCCCAGGTTTACTGGATTCATGCTCATAATAATGCTGGCGAACAATTACGACGGAGTGTAAACGAATTTAAGAATTTAAATCCTTTCAGACCAATCATCCCAACCGGACCGGCATACAAAGAACACGGCTGGATACCTACTGAGAGTGAAATACTTGAATTTATGCAGGTTGCTAAGAATCTAAACCTTCCAGCGGTCAATTTTTGGTACTGGGAAGGCTGCCGCAGGGATACCCCCCATTTTTGGGAGCTGGTTAAGAATTTTCAGTATGATGCACAGGTTCGTGAAGCAAGTTTTCCAGAGCAGTATGTAAGTGCACTTAACAGCCGAAATGTAAACAATATCATAAATTTCTATGCCAATGATGCAATCCATATCCATTCAAACGGTGCGGTACAGGGCCGCCAGGGCATTCAATCACTGATAGACTCCCTCATGAATGATTATCCCGATGCAGAATTTGCTTTGTTGAGCCAATCCCATGAAAATAATATTTACAATTTTGATTGGAAAATGTTACACGGTCGGGGTACGCAAATCGAAGGTAAAAATACAGTTGGATTTACCAAAGACAAAATCAAATTTCATTATGCCTTNATCAAACCAATTTAAATCCGNCTCTTAATCAAGCTTATCCAGAACGTATAACATATCCTGGGGGATCGTCATTTCAAGGATTTCATCTCCGGTTTTGACCTCGATAATTTCATCACCTTTTTGCATCCTGGTGCAGCTTGGTGCATCAGTAACGCGAACCAGACGACTTGCTGCTTTCAAAAAATGCAAAACCCCATTGTGTGTCAGCAAACCAAACATCATTCCGATCACATATTCTTTATCCTTCAATTTCCAGGTGATAACACCATAACCATAACGACCTTGTGTTGGGAATTGTTCGGGTTCAATTCTCTTTGCTTTGCCGTAATTGGTTACCAACAGCACCTCTCCTCGTCGAGAAGCAACGCCTGCGCCAACAACAAAATCACTTCCGCGAAGTTTTATACCCCCAACGCCTGCAGCAATAAGTCCCATAGGACGGACATCTTCCTCATTAAACCTTATTCCCATCCCATTTTTAGTTGCCAGGATAACATCTTCCTCACCTTTTGTAAACAATATTGTGCATAAGGCGTCATCATCATTTATTTTTGTCAATGCCAGCAAGTTTGCGGATGGCCCGGGAAGGTCACTGAGCAGGGAACGTTTGACCATCCCCAAGCGACTGACACTCATGAAATACCCATCATCCTCTTCCACCTGGGATGGGATGGCGAAAAGATTAATCAACAAGTGTTTTTCGGTTAAAGGTGTAATCATTGAAATTGGTGCACCTTTTTCCGGTGATTCTGCCACCGGCAGGGCATGGACAGATACTGCTGCAGCCTCGCCATTTTCAGCAACGATGTAAACCGTCTGATGCGTGGTGGTTCGTAAAACCAGTTTGGGGGCATCAACGCCCCACTGCCTGAAGGATTTATCCTCATTCGTTCGAGCGATATGATTATCCCGTGAGATCGCCACCCAAACCTCTTTTTCCGGCATCACATCCGCAGTTGTCACCAAATCAACTGCTGTCTCCCCTTCTTCCATTTGAATAATTTGAGTTCGTCTAGGGTCATCATACTGCTCACGCACCGCTCTTAATTCATTAATAATTACTGTTCGCATCTTCTTTGGAGAGCGTAATAAACCTTCCAAATCTTTAATCCGCTTTGTTACTTCTTTGTACTCATCTTCAATTTTTCTTCGTTCTAACCCTGTAAGACGACGCAGCGGCATATCCAGGATTGCCTGGGCTTGAATCTCATCGAGGTTAAAATTCCGCATAAGATTATTTCTAGCCGTTTCAACTTTTCGTGATCTTCGAATGGTTTCAATGATTTCATCTAAATTATCCAGCGCTGTCAGATAGGCTTCCAGAATATGCTGGCGTTCTTGTGACTTACGAAGCTCATATTCACTACGTCTTTTTACAACTTCCAGTCGATGATCAATGAAAACCTTTAAGGCTTGCTTCAAACTCAGCTTATGAGGTTCACCTTTTACCAAAGCCAGCATATTGATACCAAAGGTACCCTGCATGGTTGTACGCTTGTAAAGGGTTTTCAAAATTGAATCCGGATTTGCAGATTTGTTCAACTCAATTACGATCCGCATCCCCTGCCGATCAGATTCGTCCCTCAGATCACTCACCCCTTCAAGTTCCCCATCACGGACAAATTCTGCGATTTTTTCAATCAAGGAAGACTTATTGGTCATATAGGGCAGTTCAGTGACAATGATCCGCTTTCTACCCCGATTCATCTCTTCCAACCGCACCCGAGCCCGCATCCGAACTCGACCTTTACCGCTGCCGTAGGCCTGGGCAAGGGTTTCTGTCCGGTCATCAGTGATGATCAACCCGCCCGTGGGAAAATCAGGCCCCTTGATGTGCTTCATCAGGTCTTCAACGCCAATATCATCAATTTTTGACCAGTTCTCAAGCATCATCACCAAAGCATCCACCACTTCTCCAAGATTATGTGGTGGAATATTTGTCGCCATGGCAACAGCGATACCCGAGGCCCCATTGATCAACAGATTCGGAACGGAGGAGGGCAGAACTTCTGGTTCTTCCAAGGACCCATCAAAGTTTTCAACAAAGTCAACGGTATCCATATTGAGCTGCTGGATAATATCCATGGACAAATCCGTCAAACGCGCCTCTGTATAGCGCATGGCTGCAGGGGGATCGCCGTCAACGCTGCCAAAGTTCCCCTGTCCCTCAACCAGCATATACCGCTGAGAAAAATCCTGTGCAAGGCGTGCCATAGCGTCATAGACTGCCATATCACCGTGGGGATGGTATTTACCCAACACCTCACCCACGATCCTTGCAGATTTCTTGTGGGGGGAATTGGGTCTCAAGCCCATATCATACATAGCATAAAGAATGCGGCGCTGTACAGGTTTTAATCCATCCCTTGCATCCGGTAATGCACGGGAAACAATTACACTCATCGCGTAATCGAGGTAGGATTGCTGCATTTCATCATTGATATTTATCGAACGTATTGTGCCTAAGTCCATAATAACTCCTCCTGTCTTATTAGTAATTTAAGGAGACAGGCGATTAGAACCAACCATAGAAGAACATATGTTTCATTATATCACAAAAAATCCCGAGGAATTACCTCGGGATTATTGTTAATGCTAAATTCAGACGGGATTAATCGTCCATGTCATCATCATCGTCATCTTCATCAAGGTCGATGTCCAGATCATCTTCATCTTCATCGAAGTCATCTTCCTCGTCTTCGTCCTCATCAAATTCTTCAATATCCAGCTCATCTTCAAGTTCTTCATCTTCTTCATAATCTTCATCATCAAGATAAATATCTTCATCTAACTCTTCTTCGAATAGATCAAGAACTCGACCTTCCAGTTTTTCATTGGTAGGAAGCTCAACAGGTGTTTCATCAGAGAACTGGCCCGGTTCAAATCCTGTGCCAGCAGGAATGAGCTTACCAATCATGATGTTTTCTTTCAATCCGTACAAAGGATCTGTGCGAGAAGCAACCGCTGCTGCAGATAGAACTTTGATCGTGTGTTGGAAGGATGAGGCAGACAAGAATGAGTCTGTTTCCAAAGCCGCCTTCGTAATCCCTAGCAGAATTTCAATGTAACGAGCAGGTTTCTTTCCCTGAGCCACAAGTTCCTCGTTCACACGACGAATTTCCAGTCGGTTCACTAAATCTTGCGGCAGATAGTGTGAGTCACCAGGGCGAATAATCTGTACTTTGCCTATCATCTTATGGATGATTACCTCAAAGTGCTTATCGTTAATATTCTGTCCCTGGGTGCGGTACACCTTCTGGATCTCTTCCATCAGATACTGCTGACAGGCCTGTCGCCCCTTGATTCTCAGTATTGTATGGGGATTCAAAGAGCCTTCCGTCAGGGCTTGTCCGGCTTCTACCTTATCCCCTTCCTGAACAATCAACCTGGATGTGGTAGGAATGTCGTATTCCTCAGATTCTTTGACCTCATAAGAAACGATCACCTGGTTATCTTCGATCCGAACCCGTCCTGCATGCTGGGCTTTGATCACCGCTTCGTCCAGGGTGGCTAAAACGGTCCCATTTTCTACTTCATCTTCCTCCTGAACCTCAATTGTCCAGTCTTCAGGAATATCATAAGCATCCGATACGATTTCACTCTGATCGACGCGAACAACCCGTTGGTCGGTATACTTCTCTGAAAGTATCACATGGGCTGTACCGGCGATTCTTGACATGATCGCCTCACCCTTCGGTGCTTTTCGAGCTTCAAACAGCTCTTCAACACGGGGCAAACCGGTCGTAATATCACCACCAGCAGCAACACCACCGGTGTGGAAGGTTCTAAGGGTCAACTGCGTACCGGGTTCACCGATCGATTGAGCAGCAACAATACCCACTGTTGAACCCAACTTGACCATATCACCCCGGCCTAAATCTAAACCATAACAATTGGCACAAATACCGTGGATCATTTCACATGTAAGCGGTGAACGGACTTTTACAGCATCCACACCAAGGGAGAGGATCTTTTTTACAAGATCGTGGGTCAACATTTCATTGGCGTCAAGGACGATCTCACCAGTTTCCGGATCGATGATACGCTCAGCAAGGATGCGCCCAAAAATTCTTTCGGAGAAAGACTGGCCGGCGAAATCCTGTTCAGCGTGTATCCAAATACCATTTGTGGTACCGCAATCCTCTTCGTTGACAATAATATCCTGGGCAACGTCAACTAAACGACGGGTCAAATAACCCGCATCAGCTGTCCGTAAGGCTGTGTCAGCCAAACCCTTACGTGCACCATGGGTGGAGATAAAGTATTCCAGGGCGGTTAACCCTTCCCGGAAGTTTGAACGAATAGGCATGGGAATGATCCGACCTGCAGGATCAGCCATCAAGCCGCGCATACCAGCCAGCTGGGCAATGGAATTAAAACCACCCTTGCTGGCGCCGCAGTTTGCCATCGTTGCCAGGTCACCTGTAGGATCAAGTGCTTTTTTAACTGCGTCAGCAACTTCATCGGTGGTATCCTGCCAGATCTCAATAACTTTTTCGTCACGCTCTTGCTCAGTTAACAAACCCCTTCGGAAGTCACGGTTAATCACATCAACAGAGTCAAGGGCATCCTGGATTATTTCTTGCTTTTCAGGTGGTACCGTAATATCGGCAACAGCGATGGTCGAACCAGAGAAGGTTGCAAACTTAAAACCAATCTCCTTTATTCGATCGGCAATTTCACCAGTTTCTTCCTGTCCCGTTACCTCGTAAATCTCAGCGATCAGGTCTCTAATCCCACCCTTGTCCAGTTCAGCATTGTAAAATTGCATGCTCTCGGTAAGGGCGGTGTTGAATATGGCACGTCCAACAGTTGTATCAACCACTCTCTTCTCAGGCTGGGGTAGACGTTTGTTTTCTGGGTCATACCAGGTCTTCGTAAGAATTTTGATGTGGGCATGGATGTCGACCTGTCCCAATTGATACGCCATTTCGACCTCATCAAGGTCGGAAAAGGCGCGTCCATCTCCTTTATGATCCTGATCCAATTCCATTGTCAGGTAGTAAACACCCAAAACCATATCTTTCGATGGACTGATGATTGGTTCACCGCTGGCAGGTTTTAATAAGTTTTTAGATGCCAGCATCAACTCCCGTGCCTCTGTGACAGCTTTTTGAGAAAGGGGTACGTGCACAGCCATTTGGTCCCCGTCAAAGTCTGCGTTGAAGGCAGTTGTGACCAGGGGATGTAATTGAATAGCACTTCCCTCAATCAGGACTGGCTCAAAAGCCTGGATACCCAGACGGTGGAGCGTTGGGGCACGGTTCAAAAGCACCGGGCGTTCTTTGATGACATCTTCTAATGTCTCCCAAACTTCAGGCCGATTCCTCTCAATAAGCCGCCGTGCACCTTTGATGTTTGCTGCATACTCCTGTGAAACCAGTCGTGAAATAACAAAGGGTCGATAGAGTTCCAATGCCATTGATTTTGGCAGACCGCATTGGTCCAATCGCAAATATGGACCAACAACAATCACAGAGCGGCCGGAGTAATCAACACGCTTACCCAAAAGGTTACGGCGGAAGCGTCCTTTTTTACCTTTGAGCATATCGCTCAATGAACGCAATTCACGACGTCCTCGCCTAGAAAGAGCTTTGCCTCGTTGAGAGTTGTCAATCAGGGAATCAACCGCTTCCTGAAGCATTCTTTTTTCGTTGCGAACAATCACATCGGGCGCACCCAACTCGAGCAGTCGCTTGAGGCGATTGTTTCGGTTGATAACCCGGCGATAAAGGTCGTTCAAGTCAGACGTCGCGAATCGACCACCGTCAAGCTGGACCATCGGTCGTAAATCAGGCGGAATGACCGGCAATTCAGTCAGGACAATCCATTCGGGTTTATTCCGTGATTTGCGGAAAGACTCAATGATGCCCAGGCGACGGGTCGCTTTTTTACGTTTTTGTTTACTGCGGGTTGTGCGAATTTCCTCCCACAACTCTTCAGACATTGCATCAAGGTCAATCCGCTTGAGAATATCATAAAAAGCCTCAGCACCCATATCAGCACGGAAAACCTGTCCCCAACGTGATTTCAGTTCACGGTAACGTGCTTCGCTAAGGAATGTAAATGGTTCAAGTTCATACAGCTCATCGCGTAAACGAGCTGATTCTGTTTGTGTTTCTTCTGCCTGGTCTTCAAGGGTATTCCGAAGCTCTTCCATCTTCAATTCTGCTTCAGCTTTGAATTCTTCCTTTTGCATCTTTAGATGCTCAATTTCGCGATCTCGTTGTTCCTTGAGATCCGATTCCAGGTCTTCAATCATTTCTTTAACAATGGTTTGGACTTCGCTCAAGTGAGAAGAGACAACTTCTTCACCGGCATCAACGATCGTCCTTTCCTTATCCAGAGCATCAAAAACTATGGGTTTACGGATCTTCTTACCCATCCGGGTTTGAATCTCGCTCTCCAACCGCTGTCCCTCTTTGATGACGGGATCAATCCGACTTGCGATTTGCTCATCATAGCTTTCTTTGATTGCCTCTCGCTCAGAATCGAGCTCTCTCAATTGCTTGTCGCGATTCTTTTTTACTTCTGCTATCTGGGCATTGATTTTTTCACCCAATTCACGTTCGGATAAACTGATCTCATCTTCCAATCTTTTCAGGGCTTTTTGCCGGGCATCCTCATCAACATAGGTCACAATATACTGTGCGAAGTACAAAACCCGGTCCAAATTACGCCGGGAGATATTCAGCATTAATCCTAAAAATGAAGGGATTCGACGTGTATACCAGATGTGTGCAACTGGGGCAGCCAAAGAAATATGCCCCATTCGTTCACGTCGTACAGAAGAACGGGTTACCTCAACACCGCATTTGTCACAAACAATACCTTTATAACGAGGATTTTTATATTTACCACAGTAACACTGGTAATCTCGGGTTGGGCCAAATATTGCCTCGCAGAATAAACCATCCTTTTCAGGACGTAATCTGCGGTAGTTAATCGTTTCTGGTTTGGTGACTTCACCATAGGACCAGCTGCGAATAACCTCAGGAGAGGCAAGACCAATCCGCAGTGCTTTTAATCCCTTTGTTTCCACTAGGAGCCTCCTGTAATATGGAAAAATTATGTTCTTTACATTAACGCGAGAAAAACCTTGAGAGAGCTAGAGCTTCTCAGGTGTTTTCGATCATTTTTAAAGCAGACTTCATATGCATGCAAACTGTAATTATAACAAATTTACATAGGATTTGTCAAATATTTGATGGATTCAATTTTTTAGATGTAGATATCGAATAACCACCACTCAGAGAGTTTTACCATATGTTTTCGGAATCTCCAAGTAGAAGGTGCTCCCCTGCGCCAGCTGACTCTCAAACCAAATTTTTCCACCATGACGCTCAGCAATGGATTTCACGATTGCCAACCCCAAGCCGCTGCCTTTCGATTCTTGTCCTAAGGATAAACTTCGGTGTTTAAATTTCTCGAATAGATGCCGCTGATCCAAAGGCGCGATACCAATGCCGTTATCTTTTACGACAAATACAACCTTGTCTTCCATGTCTCGCACAGCAAGGGTCACATTTCCACCCATCTTTGTAAACTTAATTGCATTTTCAATCAGGTTTTTCAGTGCTTGAGACAGGAATACTTCATCAGCATCCAAAGCGATATTTGATCCTGTTTTCAACAACTCAAGATGGATATTTCTTTGCTTGGCAAAGGGCTGCATACGTTCATAAACCTTCTTTGCCAATTCTGTCGCGGAAATTCTGTTGATTTCCAAAATCTCACCCGACTCTAGCCGGCCAACATCAAGGAGGTTTTGAACAAGTTTTTTCATATCCTCAACACCTTCAATGATATTGTTGATATATGTATCCTGTTGGTCGTTCAAATTCCCGGTTAATCGTAAAAGTTTTGCATACCCATGAATTAGGGTCAAAGGTGATTGAAGCTCATGACTGGCGGTTGTCACAAATTCAGACTTGACCATTTCTTTCTTCTTTGTCTGGGTGATATCTTGCAGTAAAACCGCCCTTACGATACCCTCAACATTATCATCAACCTTTGATACCGATACGCGACAAAGGGTGTCATCCTCCATTATAAAATCACGGGGTTCAAAATTTTGGTCCGCCTTCGAGATGAACTCAGCCAAGGAGGCGTTCGTTATCAACGAATGAATGGTGCTGTCATTAACCTCTGTCGGTGATAACCCCAACAAGGATTGTGCCGATTGATTGTAGTAGATCACCCGGTTGGTTTCATTTATCAATAAAATACCGTCGCGCAAAACATCAAGAAGCCTTTCCATATATTTCTTCAAACCAAGGGCGTTTCCCAATACTCTCGCGCGTGCCAGTACTGTCGAAGTTTTTTGTGCCAAATCCCGGATGTACTGTATATCCCCATCCAAAGTAGAGTTCTCGTTCTGATAAGCTGTCCAAAGGACACCAATTTCATTGCCCTCCCAATGCAAGGGAACTGCAATCAATGCAGATGGATAGGCTTGCGGATTTATAGAAGTTATCTTTTTTGTGATTTGATAATCATATAATATCAATTCACCCTGAGAGCGGACAAGGTTTTTAATTTCGCTGTCAAGATGGGCAAAAAGATCCGCTTCCTTACCAAGGCTGAATATTTTCTGCCCAATGGAAGGCTGATTCAATCCAAAGGTGTTATCGATGATTATTCTGATGGAATCAGCCCCACTATTAAGGGCAGCATTCATTATTGATTTCAGGGAATCCTCTAAATTATTTTTGCTTGAAATCTGATCACTCAGGGAAATCAAATCGTCTTGCTTTCGAAGACGGGCTGTGAGTGAACCTGCTAATTGGTTAAATCGATCAAATAATTGTGATACCTCACCTTTTGAACTCGCCTCAGAAAGACCAACATCAAAATTTCCTTTTGCAAGTTTTTCCATATCGGCATCAAGGGTTTGAATATCATCAAGTATTGATGAGAAACTGGACAGAACAAACAACAAAAAAACTGCAAAGATGCTCATTCCAAAAACGAAAATCGGCCATGATTGCTGCCAGGCATTCTGATAGACGGCTGCCCCCGATGCAGACGTGACCACTGCCCATTCAGTACCATCAACCGGATAAAAGTACTTCATCAGGAAACCACCATCCGTTAATGGGGTCTCATAATAAGTAGGGGTTGAATAGACCGTACCAGAGAATGAAACATCCGATTCAGTTCCTCCAATACTGAATAAGATTTCTCCCGATTTATTGATAATTTGCCCAAAACCTTGATACTTTTCCAAAGGCTTGAAAGCCGTCACTAAAATCCTGGAAAAATTGTTTTCAAAAAGGTTAATGGACCCTAAAAGCACATGGTCCTTTTGACCCGTTTCATTGGATATTGCCTGGAGAAAATGGATAAATGTTTGTGTTTCGTCTTCACTTTCGGATGCCATCATGATTTTAAAATTATTATTCACAAGTTCCAGGCTGGCGATGATGATTTCCTCAGGGATAACCAATGGGGCGCTTTCAGCGTCCCGTCCACCAGATGCAATAATTTCTCCTTGCGGTGAAATAACTGCAATCTGATCAAAAAAGGCATCTTCTTTAATATTCAGGGCGATCGTTCCATCATCCAGGGTTTCAGGTCCGGATGACAGCATTTCATCTTCCAGGTTTTCAAGCGCAGTTAAACCAGTGTCAACAAAAACACGCCATCCTTGAGAAGCGAGTTCAGATATATTGACAAGTTCATCGACTATCTCCCGACGGGCAGAATCTATATTTAATCGCCACAGGAAACCAAAAAGGAGTAAGAGAACAATGAGGATAAGGGGGATTATTTTGACGATGAAACGACTTTTCAAATGTTTTTCTGCTGGTGCTGGAGAAAGGGGAGTCGAACTGCCCCATCTTTCAGGGAATATTGCTGCGACGAGAATACAAACAACACCGCCAATTAACAGCATCCCACCATAGATGACAAGCTGTTCAGGCATCCGATTCACTGCAGTCACAACGCGTAAAAGAAAGGTATCGCTGACCGTGAAAATTTCAGCCAAAAAGAGGACCGGGGATACAGCTATGATTGCTAACAACGATGAGAAGATTGGAATACGCAAAAATTTATAAAAGGTTGTACGGTATCGCTGGCGAACCCCCCATGTAAACACAACTGCCATACAGATAAAAACAAGGGGGGTGAAAATATGATGGGTCTCCAGATAAGAAAATAACAATCCAGACATACCCGCTAATAAACTTGCAGGTAGAACGCCAAGAATACCGCCGCCAACCATCCAGGGTACAGCGGCAAAAAACATCAGGTGCAGGGCTGGTTGCTGGTCGAAATGTGAATCGGGCTCAAGATTGACTGAAATCCCAAAAAAGGGTGTCAGAACAAGAATTAGCAGGCTCAAGGCAGCCATCCAGATTAAATGAGAACGATTCATCATTCCATCCCCTTGCTTTGTTCGAATAATTAATATAACCATTAATCCAAACAAAACTAACCATGCGATCAAGGCAGCAGGATCTTCTGGAATGTTGATTGTATAATCTGGCATGAGCGGTGCAATTATTTCTAACATTTTAACAATTTATAAAAAAGGTTAATTTATTATAGCATTATCCATCAGTTGAAAAAATGATTTATACAAAATCTGATCGATTTGATCGGAAATTAACCTATTCGTCCTGCGTTCCGGTCAAATTTCTTCCATGCAATTTTGTCAAGAAGCGGACGGTGATGTGTTGAAGGGAAATTTTTGATCATCAAACCAGACTCTTTATCATAAGGCACTCTTGTGAACACTGCCTCATTACCAATCACCAACCCATGTTCATTTGCACCCATTTCAGCCCCCCAAATCCAAAAGGGCTTGGACAGTAACACTGCGTTGATTTCCTTCACCTGTGGAAGGTTAATATAGGTACAGGATAGATTTTCGCCTTCTTCATGGTGGGCATGAGGGATCAATACCAGTTCGTGAGCTTCATTTGGTTCCCGGTCACTGTTTTTTCCAAAGATAACCGATCCATCGGATGTCGCATTTCTCAGGGCAACAAATGTGTCACACATCGTATACAAGCTTTTTGGCTTTTTTGAATACTTCTTGAATACTCAAGCAATCCGAGTTAATCACAACAGCATCCTCGGCAGGTTTCAATGGGGCAATTTCACGATTGGAATCAATATTGTCTCGGTTTTTCAAGGAATTCATGACAGCGTTGAAATCGGGTGTTTCTCCTCTTTCGCATAACTCCTGATACCGGCGATGTGCCCGAACACCAAGGGACGCATCAAGATAGATCTTTAGATCCGCATCAGGGATGACAACTGTGCCAATATCCCTGCCGACCATAACAACCTTGTTTTCTCTGGCAATCCGGCGTTGTTGTTCCGTCATTGCTTCCCTCACAGCTCGATAAGCTGAGACAGGGGACACATATGCATTGACTTCGTCTTTACGAATCTCCCAGGTGACATCCTCGCCATTTAGCAGAACATCCACATCACGTCCATCATCCATTTTTGGCGGTCGCACATCAATCTGAACTTCCTGTACCAGCTTTCCAACAGCAATTTCATCGCTGATGTCCATGCCTGATTTTATTGCAGCAAGGGTAACCGCCCGGTACATGACCCCCGTGTCAAGATAAAGATAACCGAGATTCTCAGCTAATAATGACCCAAGGGTTGATTTCCCGGACCCAGCCGGACCGTCAATCGCAATTGTTTTTGGTAATCCCATTGTCAAATAATTCCATTCCAATTCTATCTATTCATTGTGTTAATTGCTCATCCGGCATCAAATCGGTCCTCACCCATAGAATGATCTCTTCATAATCCATGGGCGCATCACGGATGATCAACCAGGATAAAACCTGCATTGCTGACAAATCCTGCCACCTGGCTTTTTCCGACCAAACCAGATCCTGACCGCGATAGGAGTTTGAAATTTCAGGTTGTGTCAAAATATTTGAAATCAAGATAGCCGGTTGTGTAGTTGGCGGTAAATATGGGACAAAGGCAACATCATCATATTCTTGCAATGCCCAATGCATGCCCGGTAAATCCAGATCCACCACAACAATCTCTAAAGGTTCGACCCTTCTTTTATTCCAATCTAAAACACTCTCAATNGCAATCTTCAACCAGCGTGTGGAAAGTTTTTGCTGATCTGGATACCANACCTCAATCGAATCTTCAGTGCTCAAACCCGTCGTACGGGTTGTCACGGCAATCATCCCGAAAATAATCACAACCGATAAGCCGATTAGAAAACCTGATAGTGCAATTTCCTCAGACCATCCAAAAGTCACCAGCAGAACCAATGCAATCAACAAAACAAGGCCGCCAAAAAGGGCAATGATGGTTACCAATTGTATGTCCTGGGAGAAACCCGGGTTAAGAATTGATCGTAGAGTCATCAAAAGAAACATGAAAATAATCACAACGACAAGTCCAGTTACTGCCATAATCAACCTGTTATCCTCTGGCAGTCTCCACACTGAGAACACCAATCGAGCTGAAAGCGTCCACAAAGGCAGTGTCACCCAAATAAGATCAGCGGGGTCAGCACCCGGATACAGCATAAAATAAGCCAATCCCAATCCTGCGATGATGAAAAGGAATAAATCAAGTTTCTTTCGGTTGAGAATTGCCCTAATCCCTCCCCAGATGCCCAGGATGACAGCTGGGAGGCTGTATCCAATTAAGGCAAGGGGCCTCAAGTAAAATGGCTGAGTGTAAGACTCCCCAAAACCGTGGATGAAATTGACCAATCCTGAGAATACACCGCTCAGGCTTTCTGGAGATAAAAAGAAACCTGTTCCAACAATCCCGATTGTCACAAGCCAGGCAGCAAAGAATTTGATCCGAAATATCCTATCAAAAAATAAGTTAAAAAGCGGACGTTCAATTTTAAAATCAAGAAATTTCCTGGCTGCTGCAAGACCAAGTAAAAACAATACTATCCCTGTCCAAAAACCTGATCCGCCCATCAAAGATAAGGCAAAGGTCAACCCGGAAAGTACTGGCTTTCGCCTGACCAGGAATCCAAAAGCCAAAAAGAGGCTGACAAAAGCAATTATTGGTGAGCCAATAATCCTCGATAGGCCAACCATTTCAGGGGTAATTGCGAGGACAAGGGCTAAGATGCTGGCAGGAAAGTATCCAATTTGCTCTCTAAAAAGAAATGGGATAAAAACAATCATGGCCCCAAAAATGGCAGGCCAAAAACGTGCTAAAAAATTTCCTGGAGCAAATAAGAAAAAATCTAACCCCGTCAGCCCCACATAAGCAGCATGCTCACCAAAAACCGCTTCTGTCCCTTGACCAACTGCCAGAGCTTGCAGAGCAATCCCTGCTTCCATGTTGCTCAAAGGTGTTATGCCCAATCTTATCAACCTCAAAGAAAGGGCGAGGGGAATGCAATAATGAGGGCAAAAATATGAAAAATAGGTTTTTTCACAATATTCATAAATTCAATTATTTTCATCTATCCTCGGGAAATCCGTTTCTCAGATCAGCCAATAAATCCAATCCTGATGGTTGCTGGTGTTGGAAACTTCCCAATTTTAAAATTCTTTTATAAATATACTCGATATTAACCTTTTCAATGAGCTTTGCTGATTCTGTCACTAAGAGAAATAGAAGATTTATACAAGTGATGTAAATCCCCTGCAATCCATCCTGATTAACGCACCTTATAGATCGCCGTCTCACCATCCTGGAAAACCCGGTCCCACAACTGTCCCTCATAGGCGTCAAATTTCGTTAAACCAGGACCAGGATAAAAGATTTTCTCCAGCTGCCCCACAACAATATAAGAAACATCGTATTGTTCTATGAAATCAACCACATACTGCCGATCTTCAGTCAAATAAAAATTATTAACGGCATCAACCCGCTCCTGAACAACATTGTTCCGTAATACCGCACGCTGCTGACGTTGGTGCCAATTCCAACCGATCACNCCTGGCAAACCAGTATAGATGGTGTATCGGTTTCCCCAGCGGTATTCATATGCCTGACCTTCGAGGATCACCGGTGATCCTTCAACATTTTCCTGCATCCAGCGGATAGCCTGGTAATCCTCATCGAGGGCCATTTCAGAACCCAGATCAAAATAAGTTGCATATTGCATATATGTCATACCATTCAAGGTATGCGGTGCTTCTGGTGCCATCCTATCGTTGATTTTGTCGGTTGTTCCCAGCAAAGTAAACAGGGCTGCTGAGGCGACCAAAACATACAAAGAGGCCTGCCAGAAAAATGCCAACCCTTCACGCCAATACCTGAGAGATTTCACCAACCAACCAAAACTAATCCCGGTGGAAAGGGCAAACAAAACCCAGGCCTGCAGGTAAAACTTAAATACCGTGTTCATCCGGCCGATGTCACCGGGTAAATAGATCAATTCGACAACCAGGGTAAGGGTCACAGCCGTGCCAATCATGAACAACAGAAAACGTCTGCCATCCGAACGATCCGTTCGGAGCATTAATATCACTGCCCAAAGGCCAATAGGCACAGCAATTATTGCGATCACAACCCCTAAAGCCAGTAAACTTAAAATCAAAACTGCAAAAAATATCAGACCTGCATAGATCCAGGATTTGTGAGGTTCCAGTTTTTTCAGAGCTGAACTGGGCGTTGTCTTCATCCAGTGATAGGTTTCCCATGCCATCCAACTGATGATGATCAAAAGGAATAATCCCCAGTGGGTGAAATAAGAGCTCAACGGCGTCCGGTTGCCGCGCCAAATCTCAATTTCGGTATATCCCTGTCGGAACCAATAGGTGAATGGTTGGTAAAGCAGAAAAGCTAACAAAACCAGGCAAAGGACGGAGGCCAGCGCCACCAGGGTTCTTTCAATGAATTTGCTTCTCTTCAGTTTTAAATCCAGTTTGGGTTCATAATGTCGGAAAACGCTGTAAAGAATTGCAGCAGATGCAAACACGATATAGGTATAGAAATCCCAGGTATTTGTTGGGCGTAATGCACCAATTACTAAAGCGCCTAGAAACAATCCGGTCACCCCAGGGAACCATTTATGTTTGGCTCCCTTTATGCCCCACAAGCCTTTGCTTAACACCACTGAAAGACTCCAACTAATGGCGAATATGGTAATAGGAAAGGCTATTAGATGGGCATGCAGATCACCATAGATAAATGTGAAATATGGAAACTCCGTTATAGGTTCGCCTGGGATAACCCGGCTTGGGAACCAGTACCAATCTCCAGGGTAAAAAGGCATCGGCGTTCCCTTCAAGAATTGAATAAACCCTTGAAAAGCCCAGCTTAGTTTTTGGGTGAAGCCCGCATCTTCAATGACAGCGCCACCTGACGCGATCCGTTGAAACCCGGTGATAATCAAATCAACGGTGCCAAGATTCCCCAATAGGGCAAGCACGATGGCTGTCGCCAGGCCTACCCAGAAAGCCATGGGGAAAAACTCCTTGACCTTTTCTTTATCCTCTCCAACCCGTAATGCCCTGGATCGTGGGATACCTTTGTAAAGGTTCCAACCCACAGAAAATGCACTTAAAATTAAAATGCTGTACCAAATTGGGAGGACAATGTTATAAGCAACTGCCGGAACAATGCCCAATAATTTTATCGGCACCCCAAGGATAACAAATCCATAGTAATAATAATTGATGTATCCGCCGGCAAACCAGGGATCATACGGTGGGAAGGTTGTGCTTTTCAGTACCGCGTTTAGATAAGAGAAATCCATCGGTTTCTCGCCCCCTTTGAAGGGATGCCAGAGGTCCGGATTTCCAAACCTGACCAGTAAAAAGAATATAAATGAAATCAACGCCAGGCATTCCACCGTCAGAAAATAGCGCCAATTTTCCTTTAGCTCAACCCACAGCCTTTGCCTTTGCATCAGTACAAACACACCTGAGACCAAGACCAATCCCAAAAGCACAATTGATATAGTGCCAGTGGAGAAGGAAATGCCTGCAGAGCCCAGAATCCATACCAAAAATGCCAGGATTAACAATCCAGCCAGCTTTGACAGGGGATAGCCGCGATCAGCCAGGCCTGGCAGCGCCATACGGATAATCGGATAACTCAACATCCCTAAAAAGGTGACGAAAATATAAAATAAGGCGCTGGCAAACAATTGAGACTGATTAATTAACCGATCGATCAAATAATTCAGACCAGGTCCCACCCTTACGCTGTTCCTCCAGCCTTTCCCCTGGCAGCATCAGGTTGTAGCGTGGATCATTAAGTGTTTCCAGGTTTGGACCCTGATAATTTGACGCTTCTCCCGGCGTAAAATAGACTACCTTGCTTAAATCCACAGAGCGGAGAGTTTCGCGCATTTGAATCGGGTCATAACCAGCCGTCTTCTTAAAAATCAGGACCTTTGGATGATCGTAGACCGTGAATGCTTCTTCGGCGAATTGGGAATTTATTTCCAGAGGCCCGATATTTGGGTGCGAAGTAAATGTTTTGACCAGGTCAAATCCCAATGAGCCCTCAAACATACCTGGTTCGGCAACGCTGTAACACCACTCAACATCTTCACCCTCAGGGCATCCAAGCAGATTCCGATAATAGGCTGTTGTTAATAAATATCGTTCGGGGACTCGGGTGGTGGTCCCCCATTGGCGGCTGGATGTAATGAAGATGTAATCTGCCAGGTCGAGATTCTTCTCAAACCTTTCAAGCTTCTGCTGGTCATCAGCCCAGTACATCTCAAAATTCAGATCGCCACGATAAATACCGCCGCTTTCACTGTAAGGACTGAAACCATCCACCGGGTAAGGGATCGCATCATCCCAGCTGCTTTCATGCACAGGAACCGGTGCATGAGGAACAAGTCGTGCACCATCATCTTCCGTTATAAGGGTAACCGATATCGTCTCACCAGCCTCAACAGACAGGGGCTCATCTAAAATGAAGGTGTAATCTTCACCACGATTGTCCATTTCAGGCTTAAATGAACCCTCCAGACTGGCAGAGGTTGAAACACCGCCCTGGTCAGGCAGCTGCAATGTTAGGGTCAGGCTTTTTACACCATCAATCCCGGATTGATCCACTAAATGCGGAACGGTCACTTCAATTATCCGACCATCACGCACAATCTGGACATTCATGGTGTATGGGACGCCAATTTTTACGCTTTGATTGATCAATGGAAGGGGACTTGATAGGGCCATTCCATCTGCTGTAATAATGTCCAAAGTTGGAGAACCATTTAACAACAAACTCGATTCACCCTCAAGAATTTCCAATTGCAGGTAGTACCGTTCAGATTCTTCTACTTCTACGGGTGGTTCTAACATGAAATCAAAAGAGGGACCGCGCCAATCACCATCAGTTGTTAAGAAATCGCTTTGAACCACGGCAGTCGCGAGGATTTCCTGGCGAGCATGGTCTGA
>P_1C_Sed_3_UnCtyDRAFT_1000011_pt1 | contig 29209 bp, 34 predicted proteins | sample Pon1CUnioCityCA_FD_10233 | JGI IMG/M metagenome (IMG submission 10233) | reverse complement strand
TTACAAGCAGGTATTGCTGTTTGCGGGAGGATTGTTCCTGAAGAAATGGTAAATATGGATGAAATTGAGGATAGGGTTGTGGAATGGTTTGATAAATGCTGCTTTTCTGATTGACAATTTAATGAATTTAATAAAAAAGGATTAAGGTATACTTATATTGATCCAAAAACGGTGAGGACAGATTGCTTTTAGAGGAATAAGATTATGTCTGATACAAAGAATGCTGAAAATAACAAAAGCGATTTATTGGTCGCGGTGGTCCAGGGTCAGGATTCAGATATGGCAATCGAGAACTTAACCGAGGCAGGTTTTGGGGTAACCAGGCTTCCCAGCGTCGGCGGTTTTCTCGGCCGAAAGAGTGCAACGCTGATGATCGGTATCAAATCCGAGGATCATGAAAAGGCAATCGATATTCTGGATAAAACATGCAGGCAGCGTGTTGCATTTATCGCAGTCCCAATGGAAAATTCACCCTTGCCAATGCCAGCACCAACCCCTGTAACAATTGGCGGAGCAAATGTATTTTCTCTGGAAGTTGATCATTATGAGGAATTTTAATAATGAAACTGATAATTGCTATAATCAAAGATGAAGATAATGATGCTGTTTCTCGAGCGCTGACTAAAAAGAATTTTCGGGTTACATTTATCGCTTCAACCGGCGGTTTTCTAAGAAGCGGACGAAGTACGTTATTAATCGGCGTTGAAGATGAACAAGTAGATGCTGCATTGGAAGTGATCAGGAATAATTGCAAGAAACCTGAAAAGCCGGAGGAAAAAAGGGCAACAATCTTCGTATTAAATGTTCATAAATTTACACAATTATGACAAAATCGGTTTAAAAAACTGACTGGAAAATTATTTCATCATTGGATATTGTTTATTTAGATTAAACCACTTATGTGGCTGACAAAATTACTTAGAAATATAGAATAGGAGATTATTATGGACTTTGGATTATCGTTTGGTTACGTTTTTAAAGATAAAGATTGGTTCAGGAAAATTGCCATACCAGCCCTTGTTTCGTTAATCCCGATCATTGGCCAATTCATCGTAACGGGTTGGGGGTTAAAAGCCACGAAAAATGTGATTGAGGGTAAAGAAACAGATGCTCTGCCAGAACTGGATTTTGGAACTGATCTCGGGCGGGGATTTATGGCCGCTGTGATCAGCTTCATTTACGGCTTGCCAGTCGCAATTTTGGCCGGCATTGGGGGCACTTTAGCAGGATTTGGTACTGAACAAGCTGATGCTGCAAATGTGATACTGATCATTTTTGGTTCATGTATCGGTTTATTGGGACTGGTTTTGGGTATTGTTATTGCCTTTTTTGGTGTTGCAGCCATTGCAAATTATGTTGCAAAGGGCGAATTCGGGGCAGCTTTCAAATTCAAGGAACTATATGGGATGATCAAGAAGTCATTTGTTTCCTGGCTGCTTGTGATTATCGGTCAGATTATTGCTCTTGGATTTATTGCCCCCTTAGGTGCAATTGCCTGCGGAATTGGCGCTTTGTTAACATTTGTTTACGGCACAGCGGTATATTCCCACCTGTTAGGACAGGCTTATAACCAATCATTCACGCCGGTTATGAATGAAGTTGAACCAGTTGGTGAAGTATAAACAAAATTATCGAAAAAAATATATAAAAAAGGGCTGCCAAACGGCAGCCCTATTTCTAAATATCCAAAAGATTATTCATGAAATTTCTGCACCTGGTAGGTGTACACTTGCAGCGGCTTTTTCCGCCATAAATCACTGGAACCACCCATTTTGGCACAAAGGTGAGAGAGGAACAGCTCTGGCTTTTCAAGTTGATCCCAAACCTGGGGTAAAAATGTCGCCTTGAGAAAGCCGTCCTGCAGAACAACGCCGTCAATTTTCGGGCGTATTTTTCGAATAAGGTCTTGGGGACCGCTGTAATGTAAAACTTTTTTTGGGGATAAAACAGAAACCTCAACATGAATATCTGTCAATTCCTCTGGTTTCACCCTTGGAAAGCGAGGATCTTGAAGGGCAGCAGCCACAGCATGTTCCTGAACATCCAATGCCAAGGGTTGATAAGCTTCAAGTGTACCAATGCAGCCCCTCAGATTGCCGTGTTTCGTCAGGGTTACAAAGGATGCACCGTCATCTTGCAATTTTGGTGGTAATTCTTCAATGGCCAATTTTTGTAAGGGTAAACCCTTCACAGATTTTTCTATTGCATCTCGTGCAATCTTTAACAGGATTTCTTGTTCAAATTCTTTAAGTTCTTGCTCCATATTATGCTAACCTCCGCCACTCTCGGTTGACATACAACAAGGGCTCTTTTCCTTTGGCATTTGTCTTGGCAGCTAAAACTTCACCGATGAAGACTGTGGTCTCCCCGATGTTAAAAGTGTTAATAACTTTACAATCCAGGAAAGCCATGCCATGTTTAATAAACGGTGCATTTGTGACCATGTTAAAGGTTTCAACCCCCTGAAACCGCGGCTTATCGATATCAATTTGTCCAGCAAAACGTTTGGCAAGAATTTCCTGTTGTGTATTTAAAATGCTAACGCCAAAAATCCCCCCGGCTTTTACCAGGTGATTTGTTCGGGTATGATGGCGTAGTGCAACCATGACTGTGGGAGGTGATAAAGCAATGGAATTAAAACTATTGGCTGTCATGCCGTGAACATTTCCATTGTGATAACCTGTGACAATTGCTACCCCGGTTATCCAGGCGCGCATTGCTTGTTTTAGTTGTTCCGGGTTTATTACATTTTCCATTGCGTTTTAATTTTAGTCCTTATTTTATCTTTCTTTTCATACTGTAATTTTGTTATACTTTGCCATTGAATCATCGTCAAGGTGATGTTTACTNTAAAATGCTTTTATAATTGTAATATCCAGAAACNAACTGTCTAAATTCGGAGAATTAAGGTAAGATTTTAACGATGAACNAACCTGATATGCTTGAAGAAAATAGTCCNTCAGAACNNGAACAAAGCCCTTCTGAAGAGCCTGTTGTAAACGTGGATGAGGAAAAGCCAAAAGAATCTTCCCGGTTCACTTTTTGGCGCGGTTTTCAAACAGTCCTTGGCGCAGCTTTTATCATTGCCTCCCTCTTTACCTTGTGGACACCTGGCAGTCTTGTTGAAAGTGGGTTAGAGGCAAGAATGGCACAAGCTTTAGAATCTGCCCAAAATGAAGAGCAGATTGCTGCTGGTGTCAGCCCTGAGGAAGGCGACCAGGGCCAATTTACTCGGATTGGTATTGTGGCCGGACATTATGGTTCTGACTCCGGGGCAGTATGTTCCAATGGTGTAACAGAAGCTGAAATAAATTTAGAAATTGCCACAATGGTTCAAAAACAACTATCAGATCTTGGTTATGAAGTGGATTTGTTGGAGGAGTTTGATTCAAGATTAACGGGTTATCAGGGTGCGGTTGTTGTTTCTATCCATCTTGATTCCTGTGAATATATCAATGACCAGGCAACGGGATTCAAAGTGGCTGCAGCGCTTTCCACTCAGGATGTTGCTGACAGCCAACGGTTGGTGGCATGTCTTTCTGACAGGTATGCCAATTTAACTGGCTTACCCTATCACTCAAATTCTGTTACAGATGATATGAGTTACTATCATGCTTTTTATGAAATTGATCCACAAACCAAAGCAGCAATTATTGAAGCAGGATTTATGAATATGGATTACCGTTTCTTGACAGAAGAAACCCACATTGTCGCGGAAGGCATTGTTTCTGGCATCCTGTGCTTTATCAATAATGAACCAATTCAATCGAATTAACGTCTTTAATGATGATGAAAGATTCCAATCACCATCTTCTTGAAAATGCTAAAAACGCCCTGCGCCGGGGTGAAAAAACTTTAGCGAGGAAGATCGCCCGGGAAATCGTTGCAAAGGATCCAGATGAAGTTGAAGGTTGGCTTATCCTTGGCGGGCTTTCCAGTCCAAAATCAAGTATAGCTTATTTAGAGAAAGCTTATTTTCTTACTCCTGATGATCCTAGAGTCAACAGGGCATTAAAATGGGCAAAAGGACGAGTGGGTAGGGAAAAGCAAGGCATTAATCTCAACATTACTCAAAAGTTGTATTCAGTAAGGCTTCCTGAGCAATTCAGGGTTTCGCCCCCAATTATTACCACAACCCATCGCCCGGTATGGATCTGGACATTTATTATCCTAATTTTGATAACGCTGGCTTTCCTGAGTTTTGACCTTGTCCCAAGGGTGTATGTTCAGGCAGTTGTCAAAGCCCGTCCGGTTAGCCAGGATAATTTACAAAAGCCAAGCCTCACACCAACCGTCACATTCACACCAACACCCACGAATACCCCTACACCGACGTCAACACCCACATCGACACCTACGAATACACCCACGCCAACATCAACGCCAACACCACTTCCCACAAATACCCTCAGACCAACCCAGGTAAATCGACCGGTTATACCGGAAAAAATAAAGGGTGATGAGCGATGGATCGATATCGATTTATCGGACCAAATGTTATATGCCTTTGAGGGACGCCAATTACTTCGTTCCTTTGTTGTTTCGACTGGAACATGGCGAACACCGACGCCAGTGGGACAATTTGCAGTGTGGATTAAACTGAGATATGATGATATGTCCGGTCCAGGGTATTATTTACCCGATGTCCCATACACCATGTATTTTTATAATGGATATGGCATCCACGGCACCTACTGGCATAATAATTTTGGTACCCCGATGAGTCACGGCTGTGTTAATATGATCACCGAGGAAGCGGGCTGGTTATTTGACTGGTCCTACGTTGGAATTCTGGTCAATGTCCACGAATAAATTAATTCCATTTGAAGATTTGGCTAATCAAATGTCAAGACGCAAATTTTTGCGTTTATGCGGTCTGGGTTTTTTGGGATTAACCCTTCCGAAAAAATTGATTAAAGAATCCTTCCGCATTATTTCAGATGATCTTGAGTCCCACACCCTCGGCAGGGTGGCAACGGCTGGTCAAAAGCTGTACGATGAACCCAATCTACAATCAAAAGTACTTGAGACCCTGTACCAGGACAGGATTTTAGAAATTCGAGATGTGATCAAGAACGAAGAAGGATCTTCTACGAATCCAATTTGGTATGAAGTCGAGAGAAAAGGTTTTGTCAACTCGGCCTACATTCAGCCGGTTTTTGATAAGGAAAATTCAACAAAGACCAGAATATTAGGAGATGGCTGCCTGGGAGAAATTACAGTGCCCTTCGTAGACTCCTATCGCCAAATGGATCAATACAGCAAGTTTGTCTATCGCCTATACTATGCATCGACATTCTGGGTGCTGAGCCGTGAAGAAGACAATTCCGGAAGCGTTTGGTATCGATTATTGGATGATAGAACCTACGGCACTTTTTATGTGCCGGCTGCTGCTGTGAGGTTAGTACCAAATTCGGAGTTATTACCGATTTCGCCGGATGTGCCGTGGGATCAAAAGGTCATTGATGTTAATTTGTCCACTCAACGAATGACAGCTTATGAAGGTGACAACCAGGTATTTGCGTCCCGTATCTCCAGCGGTGTTCGGACCCGAGAAGGGGGCTATGCCACACCGAAGGGATATTTTCGTACCACACGAAAGCGCCCCTGCCGTCATATGGCATATCCTGCAGATGAGAATTATTCTGGCTATGATTTGCCCGGTGTACCCTGGGTCAGTTACTTCAATTCGAATGGGGTCGCATTCCATGGGACCTATTGGCATAACGATTTTGGTGTTCCCCACAGCCATGGGTGTATCAATATGACGCCGGAGGCTGCAAAATGGGTCTATCTGTGGACAACACCTGCTGTTTTACCCGAAAAATATTTTTATGGTGATGAACAGGGAACCCGTGTGATCATCCATTAAACCCACATTTTCTTATGAATACTATTACAAAAATTAACCAGAATCTTATACCTGATGAATATACTGTGAATTGGTAAGCCTTTAGAATTTTGGAGGATAGATTGCCCAGCAAAGCAGTTTTTGCAGGTTTAGTGTACGATGAATATGACAACCCGGTTCAAACAGGCTGGATTGGCGTTGAGCCATGTTATATTATTGATGACCAGGGTTTTAACCGACATATCCCAGCTGAAGAGGTGGATCGCCAGGTATGGCGTAAAATGCAGGCACAAATTGAGGGAAACGAAGATATCCTCTCAGAAAAGGCTGCGGAGATGCTCGGTCAGGATGATATTTTTACAATGGCAGCGATTCAAAATCAGCTAAAGAATCTGGATGCTCAATATGAACAATTGGTTCAAATTGGGATCCCAGAGGAAACACGCATGTACCTGGGAATGATGGGATTTAAAATAATTATCTCTATCCACGGTGATGTGCTGGATATTGTTCAGCCCGGTATGATCAGCAACCCGGATGAGGAGTAACACCTTTGAATTTGGTAAAATGGATTAAAATAATGGCACAGGAGATAATTAATGGTGTCTGATTTCATTGTGCACGTTGACGAATCCGATTTTGAATACGAGGTCTTGCAGTATTCCACCCACGTCCCAGTGGTTGTGGATTTTTGGGCGCCCTGGTGTGTACCGTGCCGTGTTTTGGGTCCCAGGCTTGAAACCCTAGCCAGGAGAGGCGAGGGCAGCTTTCGCTTGGCGAAGGTCAATGTTGACGAGAACGCACGATTAGCAAAACAATACAAAGTAAGAAATATCCCTGCTGTAAAGGCTTTTATCGATGGACGGGTTGTCTCTGAGTTTTCAGGTGTGCTTGAAGAAGATAACTTGCGTGATTTCATCAGCAGGCTTGCTCCTGAACCTGGTGAATTGATTTTTGAGAAGGGGAAAAATCTGCTGGAGCTTGGTGAATACGCTGAGGCTGAAGAAGCCTTCAGGGAATTTTTATCCATGCGGCCAGGCAATCCCAATGCATTGTTGGGTTTGGTTCGGGCATTACTATTCCAGGGTGAGGGACGGGAAGCAGAAATCCTTTTGAGGAATTTTCCAGCCAGTTCAGCATATAATACAGCACAATTGCTTTTACCTGTTGCCAGGGCTTTTAGTGAGATGACGGATGATACCTTTGAAGATATCCAACCACTGGAAGCTGCATATAGGAATGGGATCCGTTTGGCAAAACGGGGCAATGTGTTGGCAGCGATGGATGGCTTTTTGGATATTCTCAGAAAGGAGAAACACTATCGGAATGACCAGGTCAAAGCTGTTTTTGTTGGGCTATTGGCTTTGATTGGCAACTCCCATCCTGAGGCGCGTCAATATCGTAAGGACCTTTCATCTGTCGTGTTTTAATTGCACACAGATGAATGAGTGATAGAATTGGGGGAACTGGATAATTAGTAAACTTTTGTATTAAGTATTCCAAGAAAAAATATAATAATCAGTCTTCGAAAAGGAATTTATAGGCTATATAATGTTAACAATATCCTAACAGTTTATTAAGTATTTGGAGACCAGGTCCCAAAAAATGACTGCGCTAACCACTCGTCAACGTGATTTGCTTAAAATCTTGATCAGGGCTGAAGAACCTCAAAAGGTTGACGATTTGGCTGCGGCATTAAATTTAACCTCACGAGAGGTAAGTTATGGATTAAAGGGGGTAAAACAATGGCTTTCTACTTTGGACATTGAATTAGACACGAAACCCGGAGTAGGGATTCGATTAGAGTGTGATGAAAACGAATCAAACACCTTACTTAAGGATTTGACTTCTATTGATTACTTTCAGTTAATTTTATCAGCCCATGAACGCCAGCAGCTGCTGGCGTTGTACTTACTTGTTGAGGATGAACCTTTGCACCTTGCAGGTCTTGAAGAGATCACCCAGGTTTCTCGAACGACAGTGATAAAAGACTTGAATGCAATTGAGGTCTGGTTTGCAGATTATCAGGTTGCAATAACACGAAGGCCGAATTATGGGATTGAAGTTGATATTTCTGAAAACCTGCGTCAAAAATTGATCCATATGTTGTTGTGGGGCAATACCCCTTTCAGTAAGTCATTGATCGAGATCAACCACACCCAAGGATTAATTTTTACCCTGGAGAAAGACGCTGAACTGCATCCCCTTGTCCTGAAATGCAGCCAGATCCTTAACAATTGGAACTTAAAAAGAGTTTTTGCTCAGATTGCTTTTGCAGAAGTCCAATTGGGAGATCGTTTCACAGATGATGCATTTTTACATTTAGCGCTGGTATTTGCCATTCAGACAGATCGAATTTCGAAAGGTCATCATCTGGCTATCCCGGTTGAGGATGTAGAACATCTGAAAGCTCTTCCGGTCTGGCATGTAGCCAAAATGTTAACCATGCGTCTAGGATGGGCATTGCGATCACCCTGGCGGGATCAAGATATTGCTGGGGTTGCAATGTGGCTTATTTCAGTGCCCAGGAATGAGAATCTACCTGCTGACATGGTGTTGGATCAAAAGTTTACCGGGTTGATAGATGATATCTTGCTCCGAATAGCCGAATTCTACCGTTCGACAGAAATGGAAAATGATCAAATTTTACGCAATGGTTTGAATAATCACATATTCCCGCTTGCCTGAGACAGAAATATGAAATATGGCAGCCATTTCCCTATCCAAATTACAGCTTATCGGAAAAATACTCCGAGGAAAATGAGATAGCTGACCATATGGGAGCTTTTATTCTGGAAAGAACTGGCTACCAGGTACCGGATGCTGAAATAAACAATATCGCCGCCTTATTGAGAGCAGCCCGGATTCGTATCGAGCCGCATTTGTTCCGTAAGGTACTGGTGGTTTGTCCGGGGGGCATGGCCAGCGCCCAGCTGCTTTTGTCACGTCTGGAAGCGCGATTTCCACGTTTGGGGCCTTTGAAGGTTATCTCGATGCGAGAATTAACAGATGAGAATATTGCCCCTGCAGACCTGATCATCAGCACCGTTCCATTGGCAAATAATATTCAGCGAAAAATAAAAGTCATCCAGGTTCACCCCTTATTGTTAGCAGAAGATGTTGAGGCTATTACAAAATTGCTTAATTAATCCCTATCTTATTTACAAAGTAACGCTCCGACCGTTATTTGTAATGGACAAATTGTCCAAACTTTTTTCAAAAGCGGTTAATTCCGCCAAAATTATTTAGTCATAAAGGAGAAAAATAATGAAGGAAAAATTACAACGTTTAGGTGGATTTATGGCTGGGATGATCATTCCCAACATGGGCGCTTTTATCGCCTGGGGTTTGATCACAGCCTTATTTATCCCGACCGGTTGGGTTCCCAATGAGAACTTTGCTTCACTTGTTGGCCCTATGATCGTATATCTTTTGCCGATACTCATTGCATATACCGGCGGGCATATGGTTCATGGTGTCCGCGGAGGTGTGGTTGGTGCAACAGTCACGATGGGTGTCATCGTCGGAACAGACATCCCGCAATTCCTGGGAGCCATGATCATGGGCCCGTTGGGCGGCTGGCTGATCAAAAAGATAGACGAAGTCCTGGAAGATAAAATTCCTATCGGTTTTGAGATGTTGGTTAACAACTTTTCTGCTGGAATTTTGGCCGTCATCGTCTCCCTGCTGGGTTATCTTTTGATGTCCCCAGTACTGACAGCTTTCAGCAATGTGGCAGAGGCCGGCGTCAACTTCCTGGTAAATGCTCGCCTATTACCGCTGGCAGCAATCATTATTGAACCNGCCAAAGTATTGTTCCTTAACAATGCCCTGAATCATGGTGTCCTTGCCCCGCTGGGTGTCGCTGCTGTGGAAGAATCCGGTAAAGCGATTCACTTCTTGCTTGAGACAAATCCTGGTCCTGGCTTAGGTTTGCTAGTTGCTTATTATGTGGCAGGTAAGGGTCTGCTTAAGGATTCAGCGCCAGGGTCAATGATTATTCACTTCCTGGGCGGCATTCACGAGATTTATTTCCCATACGTTCTGGCGCACCCGATTATGATTTTGTCGGTGATTGCCGGCGGTTTTGCCGCAAATCTGTGGTTTACGATCTTTGATGCCGGCCTGGTTGCCACCCCTTCACCAGGTTCAATCTTTGCATACCTGGCTGTTATCCCACGGGGTCAGCACTTCCCGGTTTTAGGTGGTGTATTGGTTGGTGCAGTAGCCTCCTTCCTGGTTGGGGCATTTATTTTGAAAATCCGCCCGGTAAAAGAAGAAGAAGAAGAGGACGAAGAAGAACAGGTTTCAGAAACCGCTGCCGTCCCTGGCCTCGGCTAATAAATATTTTTCATCGGTGTCAGGTTCTAAATTTTTAGAACCTGACACCAAAGTAGAAGAGTTCCAAAGGAGAAAACTATGTTGAACTCAATTCCAACTTCAGAAATTGATACGATTATCCTTGCTTGCGAAGCAGGCATGGGATCCAGCCTGATGAGTGTGAACGCCCTTAAAAAGAAGTTGAAGAAAGCAAAAGTGGATGTAAAGGTTGTCCATAAGGCTGCCAGGGAAATCCCTGAGGATGCCAAGCTTGTGATTGTTCACCAGGGTCTGGCAAAATTTGCAAAGACCAAAGTCCCAAATGGTGTTGTGGTTTCTTTTAAACAATTCTTAAATGACCCCGCCTTCGATATGATTGTTCAGGCATTTGTTGAGGGTGGTGAGATAAGAACAACTGAGGAATAGTCCAATGGCGATTTTATCCGTTGAGCGTATTAAAGTGCANGGATCAGCAGTAGATAAAGAAGATGCTATTCGTAAAGCAGGTGAATTGCTGGTGGAAAGCGGCTGTGTAAAACCAGCCTATGTTAAGGGGATGCTTGCAAGAGAAAAGACGATGTCCACCTACCTTGGGAATGGTGTTGCCATCCCCCATGGTGAGTTTGAAAACCGGGCTGATATTCTCACAACAGGCATTTCTGTGTTCCAGATCCCCGAGGGTGTTCTTTGGGAGGAAGATGAGAAAGCCCATCTCATTATCGGTATTGCTGCTTCCTCTGATGAGCATGTGGGTGTCCTCGCGAAGTTGGCAGAGGTCATAGAAGATGAAGAGGTGTGTCAGAAATTAATTCAAACCAATGATCCAAATATGATCCTCACCGCCCTGGGCGAATAAATCAACTGCTATTTAGCATCGGTTAAAAAGAATATTCTCAGTCAGCTATTGTTAGTAAAGTGGGTTAAATTATGAAATATATAGAAAGGGTCATCGAGAATCCGACCGGATTGCACGCAAGACCAGCAAAGGTGTTTGTGAATGTTGCAAAAGGATTTCAATCAAATATTCGTGTTTATCATGGTGAGAAAAAGGCCAATGCGAAGAGCTTGATTTCATTGTTGACTTTGGGCGTGGAGACCGGGAGCAAAATTAAGATTGAGNTAGAAGGTGAAGATGAAGAAGATGCTTTGATGGCTTTGGAAGAGGCTATTCTGAGTGGTTTAGGGGAAGAAATGGGGGAGCGAAGGGCCCCAACAGCGAAATCGTCTGAAAAAGTCACATCGCCAAAACTCGAAGAAGTACAGCTCACCCAGGCTGAGCTTTCCCCTATTTCAAATAATGAAATTCAAGGGGTGCCGGGGGCACCTGGCATAGCCATAGGCCCCATATACTATCTTAAACGTGCAGAAATAAAAGTTGAAGAGACCTTTGAAAGTGAATCAGGTGAGAAGGACAAGCTTCAAAAAGCTGTTGAGAAAGCCAAAGGCCAGTTGAAGCGTTTGCGCGATAATATGATGGCACAGGGAATGAACAACGAAGCGGATATTTTTAATGTCCATTTAGAATTATTGGACGATGTTGATCTGCTTGATGATGTCCTGGAAAAAATAAACCATCGGCAAAATGCCGCCCTTGCATGGCAGTCAACCATTGAAGATCGGGCGAAATTGGTTGCAAGTTTGGATGATCCATTATTGGCAGCACGTTCAGCAGACCTTCATGATGTCGGATATCGGGTGTTACGCATTCTGGTCGGAGCAGATAGCGGCACACTTGAGTTTCCTCTGAAGATTTATCACCCTCTGATACTGCGTCTTTAGACCGTGATAAAGTCCTCGGATTTTGCACGGCCCGGGGTGGTCCAACAGCACATACAGCAATTATTGCCCGAGCGATGGGTTTACCAGCAATTGTGAGTGCCGGGGATAAAGTTCTTTCTCTAGGTGAGAAAACCAATGTCATTCTGGATGGAAATACCGGCAGGCTCACCGTTGAGCCCGATGAATCAGAAATTACAACAGCCACTCAAAAACAAGAAGAAGATGCAAAATGGCGTCGAAAGGCACAAGCAAGTGCAGATGAACCAGCCATTACCATTGATGGGCATCGGGTAGAAATTGCAGCGAATATTGGCGGTCTTGAGGATGCACAGAAAGCGATAGAATCCGGTGCTGAAGCTGTGGGATTATTACGTACAGAATTCCTATTCCTTGGCCGAATGAACCCGCCTTCAGAAGAAGAACAATTCAAAGTCTATCGTGGTATTGCGGAAGCAATGCAAAATAGACCAGTGATTGTCCGAACACTGGATGTCGGCGGGGATAAACCGCTTTCGTATATTAAGATGGCGGAGGAATCCAATCCCTTCTTAGGAGAACGTGGGATTCGGCTTTGTCTGAATCGCCCTGAATTACTTCAAGAACAAATTAGGGCAATCCTGCGGGCTGAAGAGTATGGTTCCTTAAGGATTATGTTTCCAATGGTGTCCGATTTTCAGGAATTAATGGCAGCACGAAAAATTGTTAAAGAAATGGAACAAACCCTTGGAATTTCGGGTGTCCAAATTGGAATCATGATTGAGGTTCCATCTGCAGCCCTTATGGCAGATGTATTGGCAGAATACGTGGATTTCTTTTCAATTGGCACCAATGACCTGACACAATATACACTCGCCATGGATAGAATGCATCCGAAATTGGCGGGAAAGTCCGATGGTTTGCACCCTGCAGTTCTCAGGCTGATTGATCGCACCGTTGTAGCTGCCCATGAAAAGGGCAAATGGGTTGGGGTTTGTGGTGAGTTGGGTGCAGATCCACAGGCGATACCCATCCTGGTAGGCCTGGGCGTAGATGAACTCAGCGTCACCGTCCCGGCTGTACCCACGGTGAAAGCCCAGGTTCGTGGGATAAAGATTTCAGAATCAAGGTCTCTGGCGCAGAAAGCGCTGAAGTGTGCAACATCTAAAGAAGTTAGAAATCTGACCAATTGATCAAAAATATACTGATGCCTTCCAGATTCTCAGGTTTTTCTGGAAAGCACCGGTAGCAAAATTAAAGGCGGAATTAATGTCAAAGTATGAACAATATGTATCGGCAAAAAAACCAATTACAGAAAAGAATTGGGCCTGGAATTTATATGGTGCCGGCATTGAGAATGTGGGTAAAGAAGGTGAACCAGAAGCATTTTCAGTTCCCGAGCCTGGTGATGACCAATTGTTGGTGAGAATAGACAGTGTGGGCATGTGTTTTTCAGATATTAAGATCCTGAAACAAGGGGGCAGCCATCCTAAATTGTACAACCGGGATTTATCGAAAGAGCCAGGCCGTTTAGGTCATGAGGTATCTCTCACTGTGGTCAAAGCAGGCAAAAACTTACAGGAGGATTACTATCAAGGTCAGCGCTTTGCTGTTCAACCAGATATTTATCAGGATGGAAAAAGCACAGCTTATGGGTACACAATCCCAGGTGGGTTAATTCAATACCATTTAATAGGCTCTGAAATGCTGGATACGGATGAGGGTGTTTGCCTGCTTCCGGTTGAAGGAGAAATCAGTTATGCAGCAGCCTCCTTGCTCGAACCCTGGGGCTGTGTTCTTGCTGCTTATACCCAGCGAAGGCGGTTGTCCCTGAAAGAGGGCGGTATCATGTGGATGATAGGTTTTCCAGGTGATTCAATTACTTATAAGTTTTCTGAGGGATTGGATGCCCCGGAAACAATTGTGCTAACAGATGTCCCTTCGGAGGTTGAGGCTTTAGCGAAATCAACAGGTGCTGGTGTTGTTGTGAAAAACGATCTCCAATTGGAGGATTATAAGGCACTGTCTGATGAATTAACACAGGGTAAAGGTTTTGATGACATCGTTGTTCTCAATCCACAATCAGCAGCAGCAGTAAGTGAGATCAGCAAATACATTGCTCGAAGGGGGACGATGAACCTGGTTGGTCAATCACCATTGGATGACCAGGTTAAGATTGATGTTGGGCGTTTGCACTATGATTACATAGCATTTATTGGAAATCGAGGACCTGACATCGCGGATTCTTATGGTGAAGCACGGAACCGCTGTGATCTGCGCCAAGGTGGTACAGCAGTATTTATCGGTGCTGGCGGCCCGATGGGTCAGATGCATTTGCAGCGAGCGCTTGAAAGCCCTGAAGGTCCCAGTATCCTGATTGCCACAGAAGTCAATCAGGAACGTTTGGATACGCTAGAAAGCCGCTTTCTGCCTTTGGCTGAAGAAAAAGGGCGCAGGTTATATGTTGTCAATCCCCAAGAAGTAACCCCCAGCTTTTATGAATTTGTGATGAAACACTCAGATGGCAAAGGTGCAGATGATGTTGTTGTCAGTGTGCCTTCAGCTAAATTAATGGAGCAAGCAGCTTCCCTAATGAATCCAACTGGGATGATGGTGGCTTTTGCAGGGGTACCCACCGGGACAATGGCTCCGGTTAATTTATCGGATGTCTATCTTCACAACGCACAGTTTACCGGGACATCCGGATTGACGATTGATGATCAGGGGATGGTTTTAGAGCGTGCTAACGAAGGCAAATTATCACCTGGACGAATGGTGGCAGCAATTGGTGGTATGAAAGCAGCGAAAGATGCCATTGTAGGTGTTATGGAAAGCGCTTATCCCGGAAAGATTGTAATCTTCCCCCAGATTTATGATCTTCCTTTGATGGGATTGGACGAGCTGTCGGAAAAGCTGCCGGATGTTGCCGAAAAATTAGGTCCCTCGAATGTATGGACGATTGAAGCCGAGAAAGTCTTATTTGAGAAATACTGGCAAAATGACTGAGATATATACGATTACTTTAAATCCAGCAGTTGACCGAGAATTAACGGTTGACACCATTGAATATGATTGTGTGTTGCGTGCCTCTGAGTGGCAGGTTGATTATGGTGGTAAAGGGTTTAATGTTTCCCGAATGATTAAATCCCTTGGTGCTAACAGCGTGGCAATTGGTTTTGCTGGCGGCAAAAGCGGCGAAATATTACAGGAGGGACTTGAGGCATTGGGGATTGGAACAGATTTTGTGTGGGTTTCAGGTGAAACACGAACAAACGTGAGTATTGTGAATGGAGAACACAGCCATTACATTAAGGTGAATGAACCTGGACCAACTATAACGCCTTCAGAGCAGGAGATTTTGGTTGAAAAAGTCAAAGCTTTGAGTAAAGCTGGCGATTGGTGGGTTCTTGCTGGCAGTCTACCGCCTGGCGTACCATCAAATTTTTATAAAAGAATTATTGAGGTCATTGATAATGCAAATGGTCAGGTAATACTGGATACAAGCGGCGAGCCGCTCATGCACGGCTGCAAGGCAGGACCCTACCTGGTCAAACCCAATGAAATCGAGCTTAAAAATTTGACTGGCATGCCCACAGACAATGTATCCCAGGTTCTTGATGCAGCGCACTCATTGCTTTCACAGGGGGTATCTACCAGCCTGATATCGATGGGCAAACGCGGCGCTCTGTTATTGACGGAAGCAGATGCCTGGAAAATTAACAGCCCAAAGGTAGAGGAGCGCAATCCCATTGGCGCTGGTGATTCATTGGTTGGCGGCCTGGTGTGGGGCTTGTCGCAAGGGTTGGAGATTGAAGATGCTGCTCGGTGGGGTGTTGCATGCGGTGCAGCAGCAGCCAGCCTCAGCGGTACCGCCGTTGGTTCTTTAGAGCTTGTGAAATCCCTTTATGAACAAACTGATGTCGAAGCGGTGAAACAATGAATGATCAAAAAATTATCACAATTGAACGATATTTGCTTGAAACCCAACCGGAGTTTGCCCATGGAGATTTAACATCCCTCCTGTATGACCTCGCTTTAGCAGGCAAGATAATCACAGCGCAAACTCGACGTGCAGGCTTACTGAATATTTTAGGATTTGCGGATAACGTCAACGTTCAGGGTGAGGAACAAAGGAAACTTGATGTTTATGCCGATAACATCATTTTACGTTTGACCCTTCACACTGGAAGATTATGTGCATTGGTCTCCGAGGAACAGGAGGACTGGATCCCCATACCGGACCAATATAAAAAAGGGACTTATGTGCTGGTATTTGATCCCATGGATGGATCTTCTAATATTGACAGCAATATTAGCATTGGAACGATCTTTGGGATTTATCGGACGGTTAATCCATCCAATCCTGGACGGGTAGAAGATTGCCTTCAACCCGGAAAGGACCTTGTCGCTGCTGGTTATATCCTTTATGGAACAAGTACGATACTGGTCTACAGTGCAGGAAATGGTGTCCATGAATTTACACTGGATCCTTCCTGGGGAGAATTTATTCTGTCCCATGAGAATATGCGTTTTCCAGAGAAACCGACCTATTACAGTTTTAACCTTGCAGCATCGAAAAATTTCACTAATGAAATGAGTACTTATATAAATTGGCTCCATGATCTGCAAGAACCTGATTTATCTCAACGTTATGTCGGTTCGATGGTGGCGGATTTTCACCGTAATTTGATACATGGTGGTGTATTTGGTTACCCTTCAGAAGCAACAAAACCAGATGGAAAAATCCGACTGCTTTACGAAGCAGCGCCATTAGCTTATCTTGCTGAACAGGCTGGAGGTTATGGCTCAGATGGGAGTCAGTCTATACTTGAAATCCAACCCACTCACATCCATCAACGTGTGCCAGTTTTTATTGGCAACCGTTTTCTGGTTGAAAAAGCTGAACACTTCATAGCTGATCAAAAGGTAAATAGATAAGGAATATTATGCCCTATACAATACAAGAACAAAAAACCTATCCATTTTCAAAAGAAAAACTGTCCACTGCTGTTCTCGGTGCCGTCGAGGGCCTACAGGGAACGGTATTAAAGAATGAGCTTGACAAAGGGCAGCTTGAAGCAAAATTCCCCAAAACAATCCTGGGGAATGTTCTGGGAGATCGGACCAAACTGGAGATTTTATTTGAGGAATTGTCGGATGAAGAGACAAAATTGTCCTTGACAATTTACCCGGTCAACCCTGTAGGACAAGAACTTCAATTTGGTGCTCGTAAAGGTGTTCCGCGAAAGGTCCTGGATTGGTTTTTAGCGCACGTTGATCATCGTCTAAAATAGGCACTGAAAAAATATTATTGATTCATATTGATAATCTATAAAATGCCTTCTGCCAAACTCTTTGATAAAAAGAGACTGTTTGATATTGCAGTCTCTTTTATTATTTAGAAGTGTTGATTAATTGAGAGGGTTTTTTAAACATTTGTGCATGATTCAATTCATGAATTTCTTATCCGGTCGATAACATGAAGGATCTGATGGTTAGTTCTTTTTTGCCGTCATATGGAAATTTTCTGCCTAAAGGGTAATAAATTATAAAGTTTCATCGAGCGGTAGCGACTATCGCAGGCGAAATTCATCACAACTTTGGAAGTAAACCATTTTGTCATCGAACATCATATGGTCTCAGTATTTTTCAAAAAGCCATTATTCTTTAATACCACCTATCGCCTGTTTATGCATACTATAAATTTTTACAAATGCACTAAAATGCAAAATTGCTACAAAAATTATGAAAATCCTAATGAAGAAATGAAAATTTGGGAATTCCAAGCTGCTGTTGGATAGATTTGGGAAAATAAAAATCACCTGAAAATACAATGGAAAGCCAGTAAGCAGTAGAAATGCCATTATTCTTTTATAGACGGCAGCCTTTGAAGAATTATCATTAAATATTGATAAATCTATTCCTTCATTTCCTTCCTGGCAAAAATAATGCCAACTGCCAAGCCTTGCAACGAAGTGCCATCCTGCATCTTCATAGAGTTGAATATACTCATCTTCAGAAATTTTTTGGTCAAATCCCTTGAAATCCATTTGATAGACTAATTTTTGTGGATTAGATTCTTCAAAATAATAACTGCCAAGTTTAACACCTTTTAGAATTAAACCTTCCTTTGCTTTTGTTTCTAAAAACTGTTTTTCTTCTTCTAAATTCCAAACCCAAAACCACTTATTTATCTTTTTCATGGTTATTTCTCCTCTCACGAATACCATTTTCCACCATTTCCTTCAACCTTTTGATTTCATAGCCAATCAGGTTTTCCCCTAAAGGTTTAATCTGATATATTATTCTTCTGGGGTTTTCTGGATCTTCTCCAATTCGTTCAATTAATCCATTATTCAATAGGGTGTTTAAGGCGCCATACAATGTTCCTGCAGCAAGTTTTACCCGTCCGCCGGTCATCTCTTCTACTTTATTGATGATGCCGTAACCGTGTAATGGCTCTACCAGGGAAATTAATATGTAGAAGGTTGCCTCAGTTAATGGTGAATACTTTTCTACTTTTTTGATCATTGCTCCTCTTTTATATCGTTTATCGCTATATCGTAATTCAATATATCGTATCACTATATAACGGACATCTATATATTATCACGAAATTTAGGAAATTGCAAGTTAAGATATTCTTATCTTTCTGATTTTGTGAGTTTTTCCTCTTATGAAAAATTAGAAGACGGGGTTAAATGTAAAATGTTTATGAATAATCTGTTATGTTATTGTTGTTTGAAGGTGAGATATGGATGCATGATATTTTTCCATGGGATTAATTCCTGGATATCAGATTATTAAATAATATATCCCCATTGAGAAACTAAAAATTTGTGAGATTGATACAATACCCCGCTTGAGGATTAATAGGAAATGTCAAAAATAAAAGTTAATGTTCTTGTCACAAAGTCGATGAGGCTTTGAAGAATCATCCAGTATATTTTTTGTAATCAAAAACATTCGATTATATTGTTCATGTTCGGGATAATAGACTTCTTGGAATTTATGGATATTAAAATTCTTTTCAAGTAAAGACTTCCACTGATCTGTTGTATTATTCCATAAAATGAAACCATCATCTAAGAGATTATCTTTGATTATCTTGATTTGCCATTCTTTTATCTGGGATTCAGTAATAAATGGATTTAGTTTAACCAGAACTTTTCCGTTATCCTTCAAGATTCTAGCGGTTTCATTTAAAACAATTTGTGCATCCTCGGGGTACAGATTATCAATAATATTGGATAGAATAACCGCATCAAAAAATGCATCATCAAGTTTTTGTAATTGGTGTACGCCGTCCCTGATAAATTGAAATTTTCCTTGTTCTATTTGAAAAGAAAGTTCTTGTGCATTCTCAATGGCTTTTTCAGAGATATCTATACCAATATGAGTCTTTGTTCCATGAAAAGCACACAAAAATAATAGCGTGCCATTACCACAACCGAAATCTAGAATGGTATCGGTTCCTTCGCACACCCATTGAATTCCTTTGTCCAGTCCCTCGTTCCCAGATGATCCATTTGAAGGAAGGTTTGGTTTATGCTCACCAAAGATCTTGTTCCATTTAATTTTGCATTTGTCGTACCGACCTGGCATATTCTCACTCCTAAATAAAAAACACTACAGAGATACTACCCTGGTTGGTTTTCTGTTGCCATATTTTTTAAGGACTCTCAGTGCTCGCAGGGTATTAAACCTGCTGGGAGAACCGGTTTTTTCCATATCAAAATGTACCTGCCCGGGATGTTTGGCTTGAACAGGCCAGGTGTCATCTTTTGTTTGCTTCGATTCTAATAGATCGATGGCATCATCCATTCGCGGGTCGTAAGGATAATCTGCGTCAGCAAAATAGACCAGCGCTCTCAGGATGTCATATCGCCATCTGGAGGGGAAGGACAGCATGGTCCATTTTTTATCAATGATTTCTCCGGATCTGCATGACTTATATAATTGATGCTTGAGTAGAAACGCCTCGGCTTTGGATTTTGCCTTGGTTAATTCATCCATACGGTATTGATACCCGGTCTTGATAAATTCCCAAATGCCTTCAAGAACGGAAATGGTGGTGTGCATGGAACTGTGCACTGGATTTTTTCTATTCAACTCGCAATTAAACCCGCCATCGGGCATTTGGTTGTCAAGTATGTAGTCCACGATTGATTGCAGATCATCCTCAGGAATCCCAAAAAACGAAGCGTAATTCAGGAACATGCCGTTGACGCAAAGATCACCCGAATCTTTCTTTTTTGATTCGGTGATACTCCCATCTGGTGCTTTGGATTGTTCCAGGATCAGGTGCAATGTCTCCATAATTGGTTCGACGGGTTCAATCTCGAGATATCTCAGATCCAAAAGTGTGTAATGAGAGCTGATCCACTTTGGCAGGTAGAAATCCACACCCCAATGACCCTTTGTGTTTCTTGCATCCAGAAATTTTCCTCCCCAGCCTTCATGGGCAATTCTTTTCCTTAATTGTTGCAGCTCATTTGATCCAGTATTCAGTAAGTATTTCTTCGTTGAATATTGAATACTTACATCACCGTCAAGCAGCCATTCAACCACCTTGTTCATCTGAAATTTTCCTTCACAGACCTAATATGGTAATCATGTCGTTAATAAATTTAATAGTCTTCTTTTCAATCTGTAGCTTGAGTTCTTTACGTTTATCAAAATTTGGGTCTTCAACAAGGACTGCTTCAATGATGGAGTCCACACCAGGGATTGCTTTTGAGAGCCTGTATTTGCCAATATCTTTTTCACCCAGCCGTTTAATAATCTCACCTTGTATCTTTCGATTAGATCCACTTAGCCAGGCCTCGAATCGTCCTGACTCGTGCAAATACACAATCGCGATTTTCAGCTTATTATCTTTCAATTCAGGGGGTGTGAATGCAAAATAAGTCATATCCATGTAGCCCACATAAAGGCCGCCGATCATGTGGTCCGGGTGTGACTTTTCCAGGTCGGATTTGAGGCTGGACATAAATGTCATGATTCCTTTATAAGCCTTTTGTATCTGACCTTTACTTAGTTGGTGCCGGTATTCCTGAAGTAATTTATCAAGAGATTCCACAATGATTTGCCTTTCTTTATGGTATCCAAGATTATTGGGATTGAATGAATATATTATTTAATGATGATTGCCTGTTTCGTAACACCACTTTGTGATCTCACCAATCAGGTCCAAAGGAATCTCATTGTTATATGGCAATTGAACCGCACCTTTGCTGGTTTTATAATTTGTAAGCTTCTCGGAAAAATGCACAATTGCTTCAGGACCGGGATACAAACCAATGTGATTTTTATGGGCTGCAAAATGGATGATGTTATGACCTTTCCAAAAGGTTGGCATACGCCAGGAAATTCGCTCCTGTGCATCTGGCAGAACAGCACGGATTGAATTTCGAACCTGGATTAAACAAGGTCGAATCTCATCAGGTTGTTCAGCAATATAGGCATCGATGGGAGTTCGGTCCTCGCTGCAATGATGATCAAGAGTCTCGATCTCAAAGATACGTCCGCATTTTGGGCATTGCCACATAAAAGACATCCTCTCTCTGTACTGTTAGGCTCACCAGTTTAATTTTACAACCTGGTCGCTTTTCTAGTGAAGGTTATTTTATTTTCGCTTCAATGACTCTTCGTAAATCCGGATAAACTCATCAACAGATATTTTCTGACAAAGTTCTGCGACAAGATCGTATGGGATATGGTCAGGATTCTTAAACCGGATGCAGCTTTTTCCCATATTTAGCTTGGTAGGAACCCGATTTGAATATTCTTTTACAAACCATTCCTCTAACTCAGGCTTTCCGTATAAGCCCATATGATATAAAGCGATGTAATTTTTTTGTGATGCAAGGGAAATGAAGGGGAGGGGTTCGCCTTCTTTTGCATGGTATCCCTTTGGATATCTTGATAAGGGAACAACATAGCCGATCATGCCGTAGGATAATTGTTCCTCATATCCTTCAGGTAGATTGTCTAGAATAACATTCCGGAGTTTCTCTATCATAGCTTTTCTGTCTTCAGGCAGCGCTTCGATATATTCTTCAACAGTATCTACATCGTATTGCATATCATTGATTCCTTTCTTCCCAAATCTTCTTTCGTTCTTCAAAGCTTACTTCTTTATGAACTTGATGGAGCATCCAAAGGTAGCCAAATATGTCGACGATGATGGCATTGGACGCACCCATTTCCTTCATTTCTGTCACTGGCTGCACCTGTGTGCATCCTTCTATGATTGCTTTTTCGAATGTCTTCTCAATATCTGGGACCATGATGTTAAACCACATCGGTTTTGGGTCACCAGGTTTGGTTGCGGCAATTTTAAAATGAGAATTTTCATCCTGCATGTGAAATCTGACGTCATATAAAGAAAAAACGACTTCATTTTCACCCTGTGGAAAATCGGTCACTTCAATTCGCTCAATATCAAATATTTTCTCATAAAGTTCTAAAGCTTTCAAACTGTCAGATACTACAAAATCCATTTCTGTGCCGATCATTTTTCGCTCCTTTAATTTATTTTTTTATTTTATTGTGCATTTTAATCTTACCCAATTTTGTCTTATTTAGATAAAACCAATCCTTAAGCCTGGATGACTTTATGGAATTTATTCCTTTCTCGAAGGTCATCGTTATGTTATTGTTCTTGGACTGTATTACAAATTTGTACCCCTCATTTTGATACTGTCCTATAATTAGAAATCCAAAAATCTAGGAGTCGTATTGAACAAACGATTTTTATTGGGAATGAAGGCTTCAATTCCGGCCTGTCTTGGAGTAATACCGGTTGGAATTTCCTTTGGGCTTTTAGCAGTAAAGGTTGGACTGAGCAACTTTGAAGCCATCTTGATGTCTGCCAGTGTCATGGCTGGTGCAGCACAACTGATGTCCATCGGTATGATTGCTCAAGGCGCAGCNGTATCCGCGATTATTTTGGCAACCTTTTTCATCAATCTACGCCATATTGTCATGAGCAGTTCAGTCATGCATCGTATGAGGAAAGCGGTACTTTCACAGCGGTTGGTTGGTGCATTTGCCTTATGCGATGAGTCCTTCGCCATCTATTCCCTGTCTGATGAGGATAGTTTTCAGTTCTTGCTGGGAATCAACTCAGCGCTGTACGGCAGTTTTATCCTCAGTACATTGATAGGGAGCCTGATGACCGGTTTCTTGCCGCTAATTGTTATTGACTCCTTTGGTATTGCACTATATGCAGCTTTTTTAGGTTTGCTGCTGCCGAGCGTTAAGCACAATCTTCAATTGATAGTGCTGGTTGTGGGGACCGGGTTGTTGAATTGGTTATTGCAGTTTTTGTTTCCCCCAAGCTGGTCTTTGATCCTGGCAATGGTGTTGGGTGCTGCTATTGGTGTGTTTTATATAAGAGATGAAATCAGTCTGACACAAGGGGAGGAAGCTGCATGAGTTACACGGTTATATTTTTAATTATTGGAATGGCAGTTGTAACATATATCCCTCGCGCTTTGCCTGCGATTGTGATTGACAGGCTAAGGCTCAATCCAAAGCTGGAAAAATTTTTAGGTTTGATCCCCTATACTGCGATGGCAGCCTTGATATTCCCTGGTGTTATTTTTGTGGATAATGATCGACCGGAAATAGGGATTGTAGGCGGGATCGCGGCTGGAATTTTGGCATGGCTGAAAAAACCTGTCATCGTGTGTGTAATTGCGGCAATAGCGATAGATTTATTGCTGTATTTGATATATTAAGTACGATTTTTCCTGGGTGATCTTTACTCTGCAGCCAAAGCGATCATTGAAATATTTTTTCTGTTCATCTATGATAGGAGTTGATGGAATTTTCTTCAATTTATAGACAATCTATTGCCGCAAAACGGCAGTTAACAGGAGAGATTAAATGAAAAAAGTCGCTGTAGATTTGTTAAGTGATGTAGAAAAAACCATGCTTATGCCGCTTTGGGGCAGGTATTCTGAAAGTATAAAAGAAAATGGTCTTCTTTACGATCAGAAATCAGCTGAACTGGTTGAAGAAATAGATTTTGATTTCTCTTCTTTTGAAAAATCCCAGCACCCACTGACACGACTTGCGTGGGTGACCAGAGCCTGGAATACAGACAAAGAACTTGCCAGATATGCACCGAAGGATGAACCATTCACAACCGTTTGCCTGGGATGCGGACTTGATACCACATTTTATAGATCAAGCCACCCTTTAATGAGATGGATAGATGTTGATCTTCCTGATGTGATTGAGTTAAGAAGAGAATTGTTAGGAACTACAGAGGGTGTTTCGTTCCTTGCTGGATCAATATTGGACGCAGCCACTTTTGAACCCCTTGTGACAAAGGATCTCGTTATTGTTCTTACATTAGGACTTTTGTGTTATTTTACCGAATTAGAAGTCAAACAAATCATGGATAACATTTCAACAATTTCACCGAAAATGACCATAATCATGGATTACTTTTCAAAAGCTGGGATAGAAATCAGCAATCAAATAGTGATGAACAAGGACAGTGGTGTTAAAATGATCTGGCATTCAACTGGATATGATGATCTACTTTCGCTGCATCCTGGAATTGAAGTTGTAGAAACCTATCCCCTGTTCCAAAAAATAATGCCCCACTTATCACCGACAGAGCAATCCATGGCAGCGATGTCTGATCAGAAGGCGATCAACTCTATGGCTATTTTGAGAATTAGCTGATCAATTGGCAGGATTCCTTGTTATTGCTGGTGTCTCACCAGAAATAACTCATACCTGTTTTCTATATGTATGCTGTTTGAGAAAAAATTCTTGAATATTGGTTTTTAAATGGCATATCCCGTGATTGAAATAAAATTCATATAGCGTCCATTATCAGCAGCCATCATTTTTCTATCTTCGACAGCATAAGGGTTTTCAGTTGCCAGCCAATCCTCCCAGGCTCTATCAAAACATCTCATTTCTTTTATTTCAAAGTCCCTAAATTTCCCGTCAAATATTTCTTTCCACCAATCAATGGAATGCCACTCATTGAGAGCTTCTTCTGGCCAATAGGGTTTCATTTCATCAGGGATATGGTCACCTAATTCGTTTTTCATCCCGGGAACGGCTATTGCTACCAGGGTATCTTTCTTAAGCAATGGTTTTAGATTCTTATCGTAATATGTATCATTATTCCCAAAATATTGATAGGCATCAATACTTACCACAGCATCGAAATAGTCATCAGCAAATGGGAGCTCATGCGCATCTGAATGAATTGGGATTACAAGATCATCAACACCCATTTGTTTTATCCGGTTGTAGTTATCTGCTGCCTCAATCCATAAATCCACAGCAAAAACCTGGACGCCATATTCTTTAGCCAGGTAGATGGAACTCAATGCACAGCCGCAGCCTAAATCCAATACTCGCATATCATCATTCAGGATTTTATCCTCCAGAAGCTCCTCAAGGATCACAATTGCATTTGGACCCATCATATTTTGATCAATAAAATTTTTATCATAGCTATCTGATTTATATTTCTTGTTCAAAGTTTTATTCCTCCAGTTTAATTTCATTACACTAACAGAAAAATAAAATATCCAGCAATTTTAATAATATCAGTCTATACAAAGAAATCTCTCAATTTAGACTTTCAAGAAAAACTGCAATTTCTTTTGCAATTATTTCTGATTGATCATAGTGGAGATAATGATCGGCAACAAGCTGGAGTTTCTTTCCATTAACAATCTTAGNAATATNACCAGATANTGCNTCTGTCCANCCNGGTGCTNNAGNTTCCTGNCCCTCAGATATAAAAAAGTACATGGGTGTGTTGATTGGGACCCCATTTTCTCTAATTCTTTCAACGTTCGTTTTTAGATAATCGACTTCCCTCAACATATCTTTTGAGAAAGCACTTTTATAAAAGACTGCCAAATATTGCTGCTTATCTTCTTTAGTTAAGTCATCCGATTTCATCAACGGAAGATTTACCGCCATATCAGAATCTGGCATGAATCTGGAGATTCCTAACCTTGATATGATGAGCATCGGATACAGCTGGGATTTCTGAGGTTCAGGCATGATTTCAAAAGCTTCAGGTACCAGGGGATCCAATCCAACAATAGCTTTGACTTCATTCGGGTATTTTTGAGCCCAATAAAGCGCTTCCAAGCCTGACATGGAATGGGGAACCAGCACATATGGACCTTTCTCCCCCGATAGTTCCAATGCCTTTCTTGTCTCTTCAAGCAGAGTATCGATATCTCTGGGACTGTTAGATGTTTCACTCCAACCATATCCGGATTTTTCTACCACTGCAATCCTGTAATCATCAACCATTCTCATCCACAAGGGCTTAAAATCGATTGTTGGATTGCTGGTGCCGTGCCCAGCCATAAAGACCAGGGTTGTTTCTCCGTCCCCTTCCGAATAGACATGTAACTTTTTCCCATTGACTTCCACCATATTGCCAGGCGGCGGGTATTTCTTGGCTTCTTTTCGTAATTGATTCGTGTGATTTACCAAAGCGGCAATCAATAATATGGTTATGACGGCAATTATTCCGAGCACAACCATGCCTGATATCTTTAAGACTTTCATCATTTCCTTCCGTGCTAAATATTTTTTGGATTATTTCTCAGGTTAATACAGCTTCCAATTGTAAACCGGTTTTGATGAATCCGCCGTAACTTCTTCCAGGCTCATTGTAAAAAAATTAAGGTAAAGACTAACACCCTCTTCAATTTATTTGTGGTTTTTTCTGAAACGAACGCGGCTCTACCAGGTTAACCAGGTAAATGTCTTGACAGGTAAATTGATTTTTTCAACCTACAAATGGTACCAACTTTTATGAAGGTAGTATCTCAGGTGAAAATTTATTGTGTGAAATGAATTCAGATAAGATTTTCATATTCTGGATTAATTCACTTTTCGATATCCATTTATAACCTCAATAACCCGGTTGGGTTGTTACGGATTGGAAGACTTTTAAGTCTAACCCTTGTATTTTGTTAATGGATTGATNACANNAGACAACATATATCTAACAGCCTTTCTTTGGTATGATTCGTCATTGAAGTTGCCAATGATGTAAGCATCCGTTTTTGGGTGATAGAACATAAAAGCTCCTGTTGCCCCTACAACCCCCCAGGAGTTGAATTTTTTTGGCATCAAAAAAGGTACTGTAGTAATCTGCCAGATCCCGTAACCATATTCAATCCCCGGCCCAAATTTTTGAGGATTGCTCATCATTTCATCAAGGGTTTCTTTTGTCACTATTTGATGCGTCACCAAAGCCTTCATGAATTTGAGCAAGTCACTGGTGGGGGCTACTACTCCTCCGCCAGAATAGTCAAGGCCGCCAAATCCTTGTAAATCATTCATCCTGGTCTCATTAACAAAAAAATCGGCTGTCGGATATTGAGATTTTTCTAATGGTTCAGAATACTGAAGCATGTATGAGTGCTTCATATCAAGCGGTTCGAATATGAATTTTCTTAATCCAGCATGGAAGGGCTCATTGGTAATACTTTCAATGATCAAACCCAACAAATGGTAATTTGTATCTGTGTAATTAAATCCATCCCCTGGGGGAAAATCGGGCTCTAAATTGTTTTTTGCCCAAAAAACAGCTTCTCTGGGCGAAATGTCTAAACCTTGATTCTTAATTAATTCGTCTAGTAGCGGCCAGAAATTATCGGGCAATCCTGATGTTTGTTGTAACAGATTCTTGATCCTGATCTCATTGGTATAGTCTTTACCTTTATAGATGTGCAAGTTACTTAATAACTCATCATCCAGGAATTTCGTGATCTTATCATCAAATGATAATTTTTCATCCTCGGATAATATGCCGATGATGGCTGCCGTAAACAATTTTCCCACACTGGCCATATAGTTCGGCTGTTGAGGATTAGCAGGTATGTGACCCGTCGATCCTTCTGCAAGATTTAATTGAATGCCCAGCTTTTCAGAATCGACCAATAAATAAGCATTTTTAATGGTACTATCTTTTTGTACTTGCTTTACAAATGAGTTTTCTATTGCTGTTATTATTTTATTCTTCTGCATTTAAAATCCATTCTCCTAAATTATTGAGTTATCCTTTTTAGTTGGCAGTTACAAAAAATTTATTATTTCCGATTCCATAAGGTTTGTCTTTTTCAATGAAATCATGCTCTCAAATTCCTTTTTTATCCTTAACATTACTTCTTGGTCCAGCTACTCTGGCATCAATAATGGTTAACCATTTTCTTTATTATTCTCGTCTCGTTTTATTTGATATGCTAACAAAACGTCATCGCCAACTTCCATAAGCAGCGCGTCAAATTCTTGATCATCTAGCCAGGAGGGCACCTGGCCATTGGCAACCATGACAGAAAGTCCAACCTGAAAGGCTCGCATTTTTAGCATCAGTCGTTTAGCTTCTTCGAAGGTCAACCCATTCATCGTTTGATCTTGCATTAAGGCATCAACCAGAGAATTTTCTATGTCTTCATAAGACGCCATATATGGGTTAGGCTGGATCACTAATTCTCGAAATAATTCCGGGTATTCTCGAGCAAATGTTAAGCTGGCTTTTCCCATTTTTTCAAATGTGCTCTCCCCTTTTTCTTCTTCAAATAATTCCTCGGACATGGTAAAAACTCGTTTCACCACAGCCTCTACCAAATCATCAATGGTTACAAAATTTACGTAGATTGGTGCAACCGAAGAATNTAGCTGATTCGCGACACTACGGGCANTGATATGAGATAAGCCCTTTTCTTTTGCAATCTCTAAAGCTGCATCAATAATGTTTTTTTTGGTAAATTTTATTTTTGGCGGCATAGGAAACAATTCCTTACACTATGTTATATAACGCTTGTTATATAATACATGGTAAAGTTCGGTTTGTCAAGTCTTTTTTGATATTTGATTTATTAGATTACATCTGGACAATTTACTGGCTTATATGACAGTAAGCAAGGCAAAAAGCGTTATAAGTTTGGCAAGCATTTTGCAGAGTTAAGTAAAATTGCCAATACTAATTTTCTCTAAGTAATGTTCCCCATTTATTAAGCAAGGTACCCCCAACTTTTTTTGGAATCGCTTACTTCTTGATAATCTTTGCTGATACTATCTCTACCACATTCATCAGGCTACTTTTTTTCCATAAACACAATTGATTCAACATGTGCAGTCTGTGGGAATAAGTCGAAAGGCGTTATGGAGATTAACCGGTAGCCTTTGCGGACAATCTTTTTTACATCTCTTGCAAGGGTTGCCGGATCGCAGGAGATATAGGCGATTTTTTCAGGCTGCAGTTTG
>P_1C_Sed_3_UnCtyDRAFT_1000006_pt1 | contig 35836 bp, 26 predicted proteins | sample Pon1CUnioCityCA_FD_10233 | JGI IMG/M metagenome (IMG submission 10233) | reverse complement strand
CTGTTGGGAGCAACTGAAAAGTGAACTCCTCTGGTGTGATTTTCAGTTCAAAAGTGAACTCGGAACGCGTCCAGGGGGAGTGCCACTGAGTGCGCCATTTTGTCGTGCGACCAGATGCGGATCTCCATGACTTCTTTTGACAGGTTAGGGACCAAGTGGATCTCCACCTCTTCGTGGAGCTCGACGTTAGGAACTTCGATGGTGTGGTTGAACAAGGAGATGCGTCGGTAGCTGTTGACGACGCGGGTTTCGCGTAAGCAGAAGACGTCTTTGGGTGACGTGTAGGGCTCGGGCAAGGAGAAGGGGCGAAATAGACTGTTGCCAGTAGCTTGAGCTTTGCGGAAGCGGATGTCGGGGATCTCCTTGGTTGTGGAGTGAACTTGGTGATGATTGTAGCGATCGACCTCTTCGTGAAGGACGGAGCGAACATCATCCATCTTTGAGATGTTCTCGAGGGCGCAAGTTCGGACGATGCGATCTTGGAGCCACTGGTAAGGTCTTTCAACCTTGCCTTTGGCCTGTGGAGAGAGGGCGTAGATGACGTCCACGCCCAAGATGCGCATCATCTTGCCCCACTGGGTCTCAATATCGTCGGTCTGAAGAACGTGTTTGCGCCAGACGCTGTCCCTGCCCTGGACGAAGCGAAAGACTCGCAAGGAGTCAACGTAGTAGCGCAAGGGGATGCCGTAGGCCTGGACGAGGGCTTGAACGGCTTGGATATGGGCCCACGTGGTGTCCTTGGGGGCGAAATCAGCGAAGAGGATCTTGCGGCTGAAGTCGTCGATGGAGGTGATCAAAGACCACTTCTCTTCGGCGAAGGGGGACCAAAGGTGCGTTGAGGAGTCGTGTTGGATGAGAGCTCCGATCGAGGCCGTCAAGACCTCGCGATCGTGGGCCTTTCGCTTCTTGTGGGCTTTGTAGCACTCTAAGCGCTTGGCTCGGTCGATGATAGTGTTGACGGATACCTTGATGTCCTTCTTGAGGAGGCGATCGCGCAGTGCTGAGTAGTTGTAGCCAGAGATGGGGAGGCGTTTGTCGTCGACGATGGCCTTCTCGCGTAACAGCTCCCGCTCGATCTCGGTCTCAACGGCGGCCGGCAGCCTTCCGGGCGAGGATCTCTCATATCGAACCGAGAATGTCTCCGGGGCATTGCGATACGCCTTGACGAGGGCGAAGAAGCGGGTCTTGCCCACACCGAGCATCTCCTGCACCTCAGTTCTGTTCAACAATCCCTGGCAGTAGCCATGGAGCAGTACCTTGACCTGATCGTCTGTGAAGCGTCCGTGCAACTGAGTCACCTTGTTCCTCCTTAAGCATGGAATAGCGTTAGTGTTGGAGGAACTGTATCATGAGCGGTTCACTTTTCAACTGCAAATGGTTCACCTTTCAGCTGCAAATGGTTCACTTTTCAATTTCAAGTGGCACGCTTCCTGCTCTACTTGACAAAGTGTGCTGGTCATGTCACAATTGCCGGAGCGTAGTGTGTCGCCAGCGTGACGTGCTCGGTTGCCTTGACGCGCCAGAGAAAGTAGGTAGACGTAGATGAGAGATGTCCTTCACTGCTCGGATTGGAGATTGGTTTGGTAGCTTCGAGCATCTGCCTGACTCAACTGCGAGTTTCACTCAAAGGTCCAAGACCTAGGCGCAAGAACTTCCTCTCAGCTGACCGACAGAGCCGCTGGCTCTGCCCTCATTTCAGATCCGCGTGGGCTTGTGTGCGGACTGTATTGTCTTCTTCTGCAATGGTCTGTCCCTCACTCCGCTATGCGAACGCTGTCGCCTCTGCATGGGTTGATCGTTTGCCCATGTCCGAACAACGATAGAAGGAGGTATCTGTGGCTATACCGGACGTAATTGATCTTACCAAGTCGGGGAGAGATCCCACTTTCCCACACCGCCTGGGGGCAGACGGTAGCATGCTGCACCGCTGCATTCAGTGTGGCACCTGCACGGCTTCGTGCCCAGCGTCAGAAGCGATGGACATCTCACCACGCCGGATGTGGCGCATGGTCCAGCTGGGGTTGGTAGATGAGGTGCTTGACAGCAAGACGATGTGGTTGTGCAGTCTATGTTATCAATGTCAGGTGCGCTGCCCCCGCGGCATACCCCTTACCGAGACCATTACCCATCTCAAGCAACTAGCGATGGAGCGCGAACTGGTCTCCTCACATCAGAGTGAGGCGTTCTACAAGGCCTTTGCCGACGTGATGCGCCGTTACGGTCGCAACCGTGAGATGGAGTTCATGGTGCGGTATTTCTTGCAGGGCAACCCGCTGACTGCCTTCAAGTTTGTCCGCATGGGCGCGACGATGATGATGCGCGGCAAGGTTCACCCAGAGTTGCCCGTAGACCGTGAGGGCCGCTCGCTGGAGAAGCTGTTTGAGCGCGTGGCCGAACTGGAGGCTGAGGCATGAAGTACTTGTTCTATCCTGGATGTTCGATGGACACCTCGGCGTTGGAGTACAAGCGCTCAACGGCGGCGGTCTTCGAGACCCTCGGCGCGGAGCTAGAGGAGATCCCCGATTGGACCTGCTGTGGAGCCAGTGCAGCCTCGGTCGCGAGTGATCTACTAGGCCACGTCCTACCGGCGCGAAACCTGGCCCTTGCCGAGCAGATCGATGAAGATCTCACCATTGTCGCGGGGTGCAGCGCCTGCTACACCAACTTCCGCCGCACTCAAGCCGCGGTGACCCGAGATCGCGCTCTGCTGGACCAGGTTAACCGGGCTCTGGAGGTGGAGGAACTGACCTATAAGGGCAAGGCGCAGGTGCGGCACTTGATGGATGTGCTGGCCAACGATTTTTCGCCAGAGGAGATCAGGGCTCACGTGAAACGCCCCCTCGAGGACCTGGTGGTGGCACCTTACTACGGGTGCCAGACAGTGCGCCCTTTCAGTCCCTACGACGATGACCAGGCTCCGACCTCTATGCTGCCGGTTTTGGACGCTTTGGGTGTCACCATTCAGCGTCACAACCGCGAGGCCAGCTGCTGTGGTACCTCGCTCCTGATGACCAAACAGGAAGCGGGTGTGCGCATGGTCGCGGAGGTGCTAGACGCCTGTGAGGGAGCTGACTGCATGGCGACGGTCTGCCCCATGTGCCAGCTGAACATGGAAGGCTATCAGGACAAAGTCTCAAAGGTGCTGGGGCGACGTGTCAACTTACCTATCCTATTCCTGCCTCAGCTGATGGCGCTGGCGTTTGGGCTGCCCGATGACGTCACGATGTTCGAGAGACATATGGTACCCTTCAAGCCAGTGCTGTCACGTATGGAGCGAACTGCCCCTGTGGCAGCCAACTAGATGCTCGGGCCAACTGCGGCCCGCGTGCTGAAGAAGGTGAGACTGAGAAATGCTAAATAGAGAGCTTTGCCGTTACCGTTGGGAGGATTGATCATGGAAGAACCGAGGATTGGTGTATACGTTTGCGACTGCGGCATCAACATCGCCTCCAAGGTCGACGTACAGGAGGTGGTGCGTTTTGCCAATCGCTTGCCGAACGTGACCGTAGCTCGGGAGAATAAGTATACCTGCTCCGAGACCGGTCAGAATCTGATCAAGGATGACATCAAGGAGTTCGATCTCAATCGCGTGGTGGTGGCTTCCTGTACGCCGCGCATGCACGAGACCACGTTCCAAGAGGCTGTTGCCGATGCCGGGCTTAACCCGTATTACTTCGCGATGACCAACATCCGCGAGCATTGCTCCTGGGTGGTTCCGGACCCGGCTGAGGCCACGGCCAAGGCCAAGCGTCTGGTCAGCTCGATGGTGTCGCGCGTGGCTTATCAGGAGTCGCTGGAACCGCGGGTTGAGCCGGTAACTAGATCGGCGCTGGTGGTGGGCGGAGGCATTGCGGGTATGCAGGCAGCGCTTACCGTCGCGGACGCGGGCTATCCCGTCTATCTGGTCGAGCGCGAGTCGACCATCGGTGGGCATATGGCCCAGCTCGACAAGACGTTCCCTACTCTCGACTGTAGCCTCTGAATTGTCGGACCCAAAATGATGGATGTCGGTCGACATCCGAACATCACACTGCTGAGCTACAGCGAGGTCGAATCTGTATCTGGCTATGTTGGCAACTTCGATGTCCAGGTGCGGCGCAAGGCGCGGTATGTGGACGAGGACATCTGCACCTCCTGCGGAGAGTGCATCGATGTATGTCCTATTCACGTCGAGGATGGGTTCAACGAGGGGCTGAGTGAGCGTCCCGCCATCTACCGAGCTTTCGCTCAGGCGATTCCGTCCGCCTACGTTATCGACAAGCGAGGCGTGGCTCCCTGTCGCAACGCGTGCCCAACGGATCAGCGCGCCCAAGGGTATATCGCCCTGATCCGTGAGGGACGCTTCGCCGAGGCATTCCGGACCATCAAGGAGGATAATCCGTTCCCTTCGGTCTGCGGCCGCGTCTGCAACCACGTCTGCGAGGATTACTGTTCGCGTGGTGAGGTTGATGAACCAGTCAATATCATGCGACTCAAGCATTTCGTCACAGAGTGGGCCTATGAGCATCCTGACGAGGTAGCCGAGGCCTTCGAGCCCAAGATCGACTCTGAGGCTGAGGAGCCCGAGCCAACCGGGAAGCACGTGGCGGTTGTGGGCGCCGGGCCGGCGGGTCTGACCGTGGCCCAGGATCTGGTGCAGAAGGGCCACGCCGTGACCGTCTTCGACGCTCTCCCCGTGGCGGGTGGCATGATGCGGGTCGGTATCCCCGACTATCGGCTGTCCCCGGAGGCGCTGCAGCGCGATATCGACGCCATCATCGACATGGGCGTCGAGCTGCGGCTTAACCATCCCGTCGAGGACGTGATGGAGCTCAAGAAAGACGGGTATGACGCTGTCTTCCTCGGCATCGGCGCACATCGCGGTGTCAAGGTGCCCATCGATGGCGTAGACCTTCCCCAATCGATTACAGCTGTCGACTTCCTGCGCGATGCGAATCTGGGGCATTACCCAGATCTCATCGGCAAGAAGGTCGTCGTCTTGGGTGGCGGCGACGTGGCCATGGATGCCGCTTGTACGGCTTTGCGCATCGGCACCATACAGGCCGAGAAGCGAGGCGGAGACGAACCCGAGGTGCGCGTGGCGTATCGTCGCACTGAAGAGCAGATGCCAGCGCAAGAGGGCGAGTTCCGCCAGGCCAAGGAGGAGGGCGTTGCCTTCGATTGGCTGGTCTCACCGGTCGAGGTTGTGCCCGACGAGGAAGGCAACGTCTGTAATCTGCGCTGCACGCGCATGGAGCTCGGCGAGCCCGACGAGAGTGGGCGACGCCGTCCGATCCCCGTGGAAGGGTCGGAATTGTTATTGGATGCCGACTACGTGATCTGGGCCGTTGGAGCAAGGCCAAATCCGATCTGTCTTTCGGAAGCGGTTGCATGCACGCTTAAAGACACCGTGGTCGTCGACGAGGATACGATGATGACCAGCGCCGAGGGCGTGTTTGCGGCTGGCGACGCGGTGACAGGCATGGCCTTTGTGGTGGACGCCATCGGCGCGGCTCACAAGGCCGCAAGGGCGATGGATGCTTTCCTGCGGGATGAGCCCATGCCCGGTCCTGAGCCGGAGCTCCCGGTGGCTGAGCTGACGGAAGAGATGATCGCCGAGAAGCGAGCTGCTGGTGAGATCGTGGATGCACCGCGTGCTTGCGTGCCGGAGGTGGCGATCGACGAGCGCGTGGAGAGTTGGTGTGAGATATGCGGTGCGCTGACCGAAGAGCAGGCGATCGCTGAGGCGATGCGCTGCCTCCAGTGCGGTGTCTGTTCCGAGTGCAACCACTGCGTCCACGTGTGTGGCCCGCAGGCGATTAATCATCAGATGACGGACGAAATTCTGGAGCTGAACGTGGGTGGGGTCGTCGTGGCGACGGGATTCGAGATGTGGGATCCTCATCAGTTGCCTCAGTACTCCTACGGAAAGTCCCCGAACATCCTCACGGGTATGGAGTTCGAGCGGCTCTCCAGTTCTGGTGGGCCGACCGATGGTGAGATTCTGACCGCCGAGGGCAGGAAGCCGGAGCGGGTGGCCATCATCCACTGCGTGGGCAGCCGTGACCACAATGCTCACAAGTACTGCTCCCGCTTCTGCTGTATGTATTCGCTGAAGCAAGCCCACTTGGTCAGGGACAAGACCGGGGCCGACGTCTACGAGTTCTACATGGATATGCGGACCTTCGGGAAGGGCTACGAAGAGTTCTATGAGCGGCTGCAGGAGGAGGAGATCACCTTCGTGCGCGGCCGTGGCGCTGAGGTCGAGGTACTCGACGACGGACAGTTGCGCGTGAAGGGCGAGGACGCCGATCTGGGGCGGGTCGTGAGGGCTGACGTAGATATGGTGATCCTGAGCACAGCTATCGAGGCACCGCACGACGCAGATCGTACCGCCTCAATGTTTGGCTTAGGACGCTCAGAGGACGGGTTCTTCGCGGAAGCGCATCCAAAGCTGCGCCCGGTGGAGACGAACACCGAGGGTGTTTTCCTGGCTGGAAATGCCCAGGGGCCCAAGGACGTGCCCGATACGGTCGGACAGGCAGGTGCAGCGGCATCGATGACGTTGGCCCTGCTCGACAAGGGCGAGGTCACGATTTCGCCGCAGGTCGCTGTGGTTGACGAGGAACTATGCTCGGCCTGCAAGACCTGTATCTCGCTCTGCCCCTACGATGCCATCGGCTTCATCGAGGAGGAAGACGTCGCTAGGGTGAACGAGGCGTTGTGCAAGGGATGTGGCACGTGCGTCGCGGCCTGTCCGGCTGGCGCCATTGTGGCCAAGCACTTCACCACAAGGCAGATCATGGCTCAGATCGAGGGTCTGTTCCGTATGCCCGAGGAGGAACCGGTCGAAGTTGAAGTCGAGAGGGTAGGATCATGAGCGATAACGGAAATGGCTTTGAACCGCGGATTGTTGGCTTTCTCTGCAACTGGTGCACCTACGCCGCTGCCGACACAGCGGGGGTGAGCCGGATGAAACAGGCGCCTAATGTGGACATCATCCGGGTGATGTGCTCCGGGCGCGTGGATCCCGTCTTCATCCTCAAGGCCTTCGTCGAGGGGGCCGATGGCGTGATCGTCTCCGGCTGTCATCCGCCTGGGGATTGCCACTACAGCACGGGCAACTACAAGACCTTCCGTCGGATGCCCATGGTGGAGGCGCTGCTCGATCAGTACGGAATTGAGGGAGAGCGCTTTCACTGGGGATGGATATCCGGCGCGGAGGCTCCCCAGTGGGCCAAGCTGGTGAACGAGTTTACTGAACAGGTGCGCAGTCTGGGGCCGCTCGATTGGGAGCGCCAGCTGCAGAGCAAGGAGGATTAGCCCGATGGCAGATAACGGAAAACTGAAGCTAGGACTCTACTGGGCCGCTTCCTGTGGTGGATGTGAGATAGCCATCGTTGAGTTGCGAGAGAAGATACTAGATCTGGACGCCGCGGCCGATATTCTGTTCTGGCCGTGCGCTATGGACTTTAAGTACAAGGACGTTGAAGCGATGCCTGAGGGGCATATGGATGTGGTTCTCTTCAACGGCGCCATCCGCAGCAGCGAGAACGAGGAGATGGCTCATCTCTTGCGCGAGAAATCGAAGGTGCTGGTCGCCTTCGGTTCGTGCGCGCACGAAGGGTGCATCCCAGGGTTGGGCAACATGTTCGACCGGCAGTCGATCTTCAACCGCGTCTATCTGGAGACCCCCTCGACTGACAACCCTGATGGCCTCTTTCCGCAGACATCCTACGAACTACCCGAGGGCGAGGTCGACATTCCCTACTTCTACAACACGGTCAAGACGTTGGGCCAGGTGGAGGATGTCGATTACTTCGTGCCCGGTTGCCCGCCTCAGGCTCCGCAGATCTGGGCCGTTGTCGAGGCGATACTGGGCGGCAAGCTACCGGCCAAAGGAAGCGTCGTGGGGGCCAGCCCGGACAAGACGGTCTGTGACGAATGCGAGTATAACCGGGAGGAGAAGCGGGTCACGAAGTTCTACCGCCCGCACGAGATCATTCCGGAGGACCGCTGTCTTTTCGATCAGGGCATCATCTGCGCTGGGCCAGCCACTCGGGCTGGCTGTGGCGCTCTGTGCATGAAGGTGGGTATGCCCTGCCGAGGGTGCTATGGTCCCGCACCGAATGTCGTCGATCAGGGTGCAGCTCTTCTCTCGGCGGTCGCTTCCGTCGTGGACGCTGACACCGAAGAAGAAGCAGCTCGCATCGTGGGCGAGGTCGTTGATCCGGTGGGGACGTTCTATCGGTTTGGCCTGCCGGCCTCGATGCTGCACCGCAGGAAGTTGGAGGAAGTCGAATGAAGAAAATCAGCATAGATCCCATTACGCGCCTGGAGGGACATGGCAAGATCGACATCTTCCTCGACGATGAGGGTAACGTCGCGAATGCCTATTTGGTGGTTCCGGAGCTCCGAGGGTTTGAGAAGTTCTCCGAGGGGCGTCCAGTGGAGGAGCTCCCGCGGATCACGCCGCGCATCTGTGGCGTCTGTCCGGAGGCGCATCTCATGGCGTCGGCCAAGGCGTGCGACGCTGTCTACCACGTAGAGGTGCCGCCGGCCGGTAAGCTGCTCCGGGAACTCCTGTACTCCGCGTTCTACGTGGCCGACCACACGGTCCACTTCTACATCTTGGCCGCTCCTGACTTCGTGGTTGGGCCGGAGGCGGCTCCAGCTGAACGCAACATATTGGGCCTGATCCATAAGGTGGGCGTGGAGACGGGAACCACCGTGATTGAGTCTCGTGGGAAGGCCATGGACATTGTCGGCATGTTGGGGGGGAAGACAATCCATCCCATCAGTGCCCTTCCCGGCGGGATGAGCAAGGCCATCGACGAGGAGGAGCGGGCCCAGATTGAAGCGTGGGGCCATGATTTGGTGGAGTTTGGCCTATTTGGCCTCCAGCTCTTCCACGATGTGGTGCTGGGCAACGATGAATACCGCGACATGATACTGTCCGATGCCTTCACCACACCGATGTACTACATGGGGCTAGTCGACGAGGACAACAACGTCAACTTCTACGACGGGAAGGTGCGCGTCGTGGATCCCGAGGGCAACGAGTTCGTTAAGTACGCCCCGGACGAGTATCTGGACGTGGTTGCCGAGCATGTCGAGCCTTGGACGTATCTCAAGTTCCCCTACCTCAAGGACGTGGGGTGGAAAGGCTTCACCACCGGGATGGAAAGTGGGGTGTATCAGGCCACGCCCCTCTCTCGGCTAAACGCGGCCGACGGCATGGCCACCCCGAAGGCCCAGGAGGCCTACGAGGAGTTCTATGAGACGCTCGGTGGCAAGCCGGTCCACGGTACGTTGGCGACCCACTGGGCTCGACTGATTGAGCTGCTCTACGCTGCCGAGCGGGTGGTGGAGTTGGCTACCGACCCGCGGGTCACGGATCCCGAGGTGCGAGTGATACCCACCGAGGTGCCGGACGAGGGGGTAGGCATTGTCGAAGCCCCGCGGGGTACGCTGACCCATCATTACATCACGGATGAGAACGGTATCGTGGAGAAGTGTAACTTGGTCGTCGGCACGACGAACAACTACGCGCCCATGTCGATCTCCATCAAGAAGGCAGCCAAGGCGTTCATCCACAATGGTGAGGTTCGCGAGGGCATCCTGAACAAGGTGGAGATGGCTTTCCGTTCCTACGACCCGTGTCTAGGCTGCGCGACACACACTCTCCCGGGCCAGACACCCTTGCAGTTGCGCATTCGTGACGGTAGGGGCGAGATCATAGAGGTACTGGAACAGAATCTGGACTAGGTTGGTGCACGCTGACCGGCGACCGTCTCGAGGTTAAACTGCGTCGCCGAGGGGAAGCGTCGGGCTGTTTCTCGCCCGTTCGGGTGAGGTACGGGCCTAGTCGCCATTGGTGTGGCTGAAAGGTAGGCTGTTCACTGGCAGGCAGGTCTGATGTAGGAGCCTGCTGGTGTTCAGTCTACCTTTTTGAGCGCTGGCACACCCTGAGCGCCGGAGGATTCTATGTCTTGGTGGCAGAAATGGGGCGACCGCGGCTTTGGTCAAGCGACGTGGACAGACTGCCAGTCAGGGGCTGCTTGACCACGTTGCACGGTTACTGATGATGCTGATGAGAGGATTGTTATCTTGAAGACGTTAGTGCTGGGGATGGGCAATACGATTCTATGCGATGACGGCGTCGGTATCTATGTCGTCCGCGAGGTAGCTGACCGCTTCCAACAAGAGCAGGTTGACTTCAGCGAGGCAAGTGTGGGGGGACTGCGCATCTTGGATGTCATCGGAGGATATGAACGCGTCATTATGGTGGACGCCATTCAGACCCCCGACGGCGAGCCTGGGATGGTTCGCCGACTGTCCCCGCAGGACTTCCGATTGTCGCTCCACGCAGGCTCGTCACACGACCTGTCGCTGCGAGGGTCGCTAGCCCTGGGTAGGGGGATGGGTATGACGTTGCCTGACGACGAGAACTTCGTCATTGTCGCTGTCGAGGTGGAGGACATATGGACCTTCGGCGAGGTGTGTACCTCCGCGGTGGTGGAGGCCATCCCGCGTGCGGTGGAGATGGTCCTTACGGAGCTTGACGCCGGGGCCAACGGGGCGTCGCAAAAGAGGTCCTGAGAACTGTCTGTGCCCTACGCTGTTCGTCGAGTGGGCGTTACCACCAGGACCGCGAGTGTGTGTCGGTCGTCTGACGAATTCGGCTTCTGTTCTTGGCAGTCGCGGGAGAATTGGCCCAGTCTGAAGGGCTGACCGCCAGAGAGGGGCATGCAATGCCACACTGGTTATCGGGCACGGACTCACCACGACCGTTGTGAAGGGGCCACTCAGTCTCTGGTGACCACATTCAGCTCCGGCAGCAGCATGTAGGGCAGTTGGATGCCGCCGTACACCCACTCCGATTCGCTGCTAAGGGCCTCAATGTGCTGCATGTCTTGGTAGATGTTCCCCGCGACTGAGACATCCTTCACGCGCCCCAAGATCTTACCGCCCTCGATCTTGAAGGCCAGGCTCAGGTTGTTGGAGAAGGCGCCGCTGATCACGTTGCCCTGACCCAGGCCCAGTGGCGACTCCACCAGCAACCCCTCATCGATCCCGGCGACAATCTCATCCACGGACAGCTCGCCNGCCTCGACGATNATGTTTGAGAAGGNCGGCGAAGGTGGGGAGAACAGACCTCTTTCGCCGTTGCCCGTGGGCTCGGTTCCGGCCAGGGCCGCGGTCTTCAGGTCGTAGATGAAGCCCGTCAGGCGCCCCTGATCGATGAGCACGTTCCGTTGGCGAGGCACGCCCTCATCGTCGTGGGAGCTGCTGCCCGGTCGGCCATCCAGGGTGGGGTCGTCCACCACAGTCAGTCTCTCGTCGAAGAGCCGTTCGCCCTCCTGACCCGCCATCGGGGAGATGCCGCGGTAGACGTTCTTGCCGTTCAGTCCGTGGATGATGGGCAGGCCGAGCACGGGGGCGCCGTTGGGCGAGAACAACACCGGCATACGGCCCGAGCTGAGGCTGGCTGCACGGCGCGCTAGACGAAGCTTCTCTGCGATCCGGCGGACGAAGCGCCGGTAGGATCGATCCAGGGTGGCTGTGGTGAAGTACTCAAACAGGGTGACCACGTCGTCCCCGCGCACCCGCTCTACCTGGAGCATGATGGACAGCGGTGCCTTCTTCGCCACGGTTTCGACGCCCCGGCTGTTGCGGACAGTGGTCTGTCGCACGCGCCGGGTCAGATCGATGCTGACGCTTGCTTGCTCGTCGGCTTCGCGTACGATCTCGATCATCTCCTCGCCCATCTCAATCAGCCGATCTGTCGAGAGGGTGGCCAATTGGGCATCGTAGACCTGAACGGTTGGGCCGGGCTGTGGCTCGGGAAAGCGGAGTGCGACCTGGTCACCATAGCGAGCGGATTCGAGCACGTTCTGGACCAGCTTATCCACCGCTGTGATGTCGCTGGACGCGGCGAAGCCTAGCTTGCCGTCCACCAATACCCGGGCGGCCATGCCCTGGGTCTCCTCTACCTCGAAGGACTTCAATCTGTTGGCCGTGAAGCCGATCTTCGTGGCCTCGCTGCTGATCTCAAATACCTCGGCCTGCTCGGCGCTCTGCATCAGACGATCTAGCATACTACCTCCTGGCTCAGGATTCATTCGCCGCCGATCAGGACGTCCTGGATCCGCACGTGGGGGGCGCCCATCGACACCGTCAGGCCGCCTTGCCCCTTTCCGCAGCGTCCCCACTCCGCCCACTGGAAGTCGTCCCCAACGGCGTCGATGTGCTGCAGCGTGACGAACAGGTTTCCGCTGAGCACCACGTCGCGCACCAACTCGGCGATCTCTCCGTTTCGGATCATATAGCCGTACGCGGCGGAGAACGAGAAGTTTTCGAGAGCTGTCTGCCCACCGAAGGCGTCACACGCGTAGACGCCCAGCTCGATATCGCTGATCATGTCCTCGAACGACGTCTCGCCACCTTCAATGAAGGTGTTCGTCATACGCACGATGGGAGGATGGCGATAGCCCGTGGCCCGCCCGTTGCCCGTTGGCTCCTCGTCCATCTTCGCCGCCGTCTCGCGGGAGTGAAGCCGCCCAACCAGCACGCCGTCCTTGATCAGGTCGGTCCGCCCGGTGGGCGTGCCCTCGTCATCGTACTTGTGGGTGCCTCGCAGTCCGGCTATCGACCCGTCATCCGCGATGGTCAGGATGTCGCGGCCGAACCGACGCCCGAGGACCATCATCTTCTGCGCCTGGGGGTTCTCATAGACGAAGTCCGCCTCGGAGAGATGGCCGAAGGCCTCGTGGGCGAAGACGCCGGCCATTCTCGGGTTACAGATCACCGGGTAGCGCCTGCCCTCCACCGCCGGTGCCGAGAGAAGGTCGACGGCACGTTGGGCCACCGTCTCCACCAAGGCGTGATGGTCCCTGACGGCGTCGAAGCCAGCGACCTTGGATATCGCCTCAAAGGCTCTTTGTACGTCACCGTCCTCGCGGGCCACGGCGCTGAAGGCTACATTGATCATGGGGCGCTCCTCAGCGAAGTAGGTGCCTTCAGAGTTGGCAAACACGACGCGCTTGAAGGTGTCGACGTAGGAGGTATGCGTGTCCACGATGCGAGCATCAAACGTGAGCAGCGTGTCGTTGTACGCCTCGGCCAAGGATTTCTTCTCCGTCAAGCCGATGTGGCGGAAGTCGTTATCCAACGGGACCTTGACGTCCTCTTCGGAGACAGGGATGTCGGCCAGTTCAATCGGTTCGGCCTGAATCGCGCGCGCCCCTTCGTAGGCCTGTTCTATACGCTGCTTAAGGTCGCTCACGTCGTTGAAGGTGGCGATGCCCCACCCGCCGCCGTGGACCAGACATCGCACGAAACCCCCGCGATCTAGTACCACGTCGGCGGTCTCTAAATCGGGCCCGCGGAAGGCGACACGGGTCGACTCGCTCTCCTCAATGCGGATCTCGGTGTAGTCGGCCTTGCTGGCTCGGAGTGCAGCTTCAATCGTTTCTCGTCTCATGGGGTATCCTCGCTCTTGCTGACGTGAGATCTAGAGCACAAGCCGTGATGTCCAATCCTTGAAGCGCGGAAGGTCGGCGCTTGCGGTCTAGCTGCCGTTGGTCGGGCCCGGCTCCTGACCATTGATTTGGAGAAATGAAGCAGCTTTTCGTGCCACCTTCTGCGGGGTGACCCGCTGGGCTCGCTCCCAGTGGTGATTCGCCCATCGTGTGAGGGCATTGATCGGCTTGCGCCGCTGGCTCTCTGCCATGGCCCACTTCAGGAAGTCGTAGTCCTGTCCTCTGATCTTCGGCTCCGTGGGATTCCGTCGGTAGGAATCGTAGTCCGTGATGCGGCTCAAGTCGTGTTGCACGGCGTAGTTGTAAAGCGTTGTGCCTGGATGCGGCGTGAAGAATGCAGGACTGTAATAGTCCGGGTCGATCTCTTTCATCAGTCGGACCGTGTCCATGACTTCCTCTTTGGTCTCCGTCGGTAACCCCATCATATAGTTGGCCCAGATCTTGATGCCGTACTTGCGGCAGATGCGCGCCGCCTCTAGGTTCTGCTCTGCGGTTGTGCCCTTGCGAATGAAATTCAAGACTCGGTTGTTGCCGCTCTCGAAGCCGATGAAGTAGCCTCGCAGTCCGGCCTCGGCCATGCGAGCCACCATGTCCTCATGTTTGACGATGATGTCGGCTCGGCTCTGACAGAAGAAGGGCATGGTGAAACCCTCGCCGACGTAACGCTGGCTGAACCCTGTCACCCATGGGCGGTCCTCGGTCAGGCAATCATCGTGGAACATGAACGAGGCTATGTCGTATCGGTTGACGAGCTGGTGCAACTCCGCGATGACGTTGCCCACACTGCGCCGGCGGGTGCGCTTGCCGAACAGGTAGTCCTCACCCGGCTTGCAGAAGGCGCAATTGTAGAGACAGCCACGGCCGGCGATAATCGTGACAAATGGGGGTGGAAGCTCGGGCACGAACGGGACCTCCGGTGAGACCAGGTCGTAGCCCCACTTCTTCCACTCATCGAGAAAGAGCTCGCGGTCGGCGAAGGGAATGGCATCGAGGTCGGGGGGCTCGCCGCGAAGAACGCGGTGAGGCGGCGGTGCACCATCGGCGATCAGGCGCAGGAGATGCGGAAACGTCACTTCTCCCTCACGGATCAGGAGATAGTCTACGTGCGGAATCTGGAGTGCATCCTCCAAAGCGATGGTGACGTGTGGCCCTCCGATGACGGTGATCAGCTCTGGTTTGACGCCCTTGGCGATGGCGATTGCTTTCTTGGCCGGGTTGTAGTCCACGCTCATCATCGTCACGCCTACCACATCGGGATCCCGCTGTGCCAACACCGCTCGGAAGTGATCCCAACTCGAAAGAGCGCGGAGGTCAATCAGATCCACGCTGAACCCTTCAGCCTTGGCAGCGGCGCTGAGGCGGGCCAGGCCATGAGAGATCCAGCCGGCCTCCATGCCTTGCCTGAGAGATTCAAAGCCTTGCCCGGCAATGCCTGGATAAACCAGGGTTGTCTTCAGGGTCATGGTACTCTCCGGAGCTGATGAGACGCGCACACCACTGGCGTCACTCTGTCCCTTTGGGGCGCGTAGGGCCACAGGGGCAGGTAGTGCAGGCCTGCGAGCTAATCGTGACTGGGGCGGATGACGTAGGTGCAGTGATGCGGTGGTTCGGAGATTCGGCCGATGTCCGCCAGCGTAGGCCCCAGCAGCTCTATCAGAAGCGTTTGGTCGATCTTGCACACCTCGCTGTGCTGCTGAGCCACGCTCTCATACGGACAGTTGGCTACGTGAATCAAATAGTTGCTATCGTCGCCCTTCTCCCAGTACGCCATATACCCTCGTCTGTCCATGAAGTCGACGGCGATGGTGAGGCGTTCCTCGAAATCAGCGTCTGGCGGGATGACCGCCGCACTGGCCATACCCCTCCCGATGCATAGCATAATCTCTTCCAGTTCGCTCTGTGAGACGTATTTGCGCATCTCCACAAGCAACAGGTGGGCCAGGCGCTCGTACTTCTTGGGGAAGTAGTCACTGGCTTCCTCTGTCAGCGCGTACACGTGCTGAGGCCGGCCGGGCACCTTGCGGTGGCGGACGGTGGGCGCCGCTACCAGTTTCTCTCTGCGCAGGGTGTCGAGATGGTGGCGGATAGTGACCGTGGTCAGGTCCAGCGTTCTGCTCAATTCCTTGACCGTGGCTTGTCCGCGTTCCTTGAGGATATTGAGTATGCGTTCTCGGGTAGCTTGCATGCCTCTACTTCCTTGTCGTGAACCTGTCGCGCGCTCCCGGTCACCGTCGTCTGTGAGCTACAGGAGCGACTGGCCCGCACGATTCTAGCACGCCCCCCACAATTTGTCAAACAGCCATCATTGTAATTGAAGGAGCGAGAGCAGGACGTGGTCAGCCGGTGGTCTTTCTCCCGTGGTACCCCCCGGCACTTGGGGTCAATACTTGGCGGTGCGCTTTCGTAAGTATGGTACATTGCTGCGAATAGTCCCCAGCCTATCCCCGGCTAAGAACTGTGAGTTAGGCGTGCGGCCTCTGCGTGGAGGCGTGTCCCTTCGATGGCATCAAAATGGACCAGGATTGCGAGGTGGCTGCCTACGATCGATACGAACCCTTGCTCTGGAATCTCGATAAGCTGGTCAAGCCTCAGTCGTACGACGCCGCGCTTCATCCCTCCGACTATGCGACGGACGACGGTCGCTTGTCTTACGAAAGACCTTGAGGTCGTGTAATGAGTGTGTCGCACGGTGAATCGACGCTTTCGATGCTAAGTAACGAGCTGATTGCGGGTGTCCGCTTTCAGCCATCGGGAAAGATCTATCATTTTGACGCCAGTAGGATCGACGATCTACGCCCCGGGGACTTCGCCTTGGTCAAGACGGTTCGCGGCACTCAGTTGGGTGAGGTCGTCACTGTCCGCCCACCACGTGAGGGGGAGGAGGTGCGGACCCTCAAGCCCATTGAGCGGCGAGCTACTGGACGTGAGCTGGCCCTTCGCCAATGTTGGCAGGAGCGAGAAGCGGAGGCTCTGGAGATTGCCCGCGAGGAAGCGAAGGCGCTCAATGTCCGAATCAAGATTGTCCTCGCCGAGTACACGCTGGACGGGAAGAGGCTGACGCTGTTGTACGGCAGTGAGGAGAGGCATCTAAACCTGAGCGAACTGGAGAGACGGTTACGGCGCGAGCTCGATACCCGTGTCGAGCTGCTGAAGATCGGTCCTCGCGATCAGGCCAAATTGATGGGCGGATACGGCGCTTGTGGAAGGCCACGATGCTGTTCCCTTTTTTTTTTCCATCTCTATCAAGATGGCAAAGAAGCAAGGCGTCTCGCTCCACCCATCGGCAATCACCGGTATGTGCGATCGGCTGCGCTGCTGCTTGCAGTATGAGTACCATCAGTACCTCCAAGCCATGAGGGGCCTGCCTCGCCGTCAGCAACGTGTGAAGACCCCTTACGGTGAGGGGAGTGTGATCGATCTTGTGCCGTTGAAGCAGGCCGTCGTCGTTAGAATCGAGGATCGGCGCGTTGAGCTTCCTGTTGAGGAAGTTGAGCCTGTCTAGGGGCACCCCATGAGTATTCATTCTAGAGACCTTGCTCCGTGATAGCTAGACCAGCAAGGGGCAGGGAACATCGAGCGTTCGGCATCACAACTAAGGCGTGCATGTCGGAAACATCGTGTAGGTCGGGTTTACCACCCGCGAGAAAGGAGATGCATAAATGGAGACTATCCTAACTGGAACAGAGGGGACGGTTCGAATCAGCCTTGATCTCCCGACGGTGATCATCGGTGAGAGGATCAATCCTACTGGTCGCAGTTGGCTCACCGAGCAGCTTACCGAGGGCAATCTAGAGGTGCTTCGAAAGGAGGCCACCAAGCAGCTCGAAGATGGGGCCCACGTGCTCGACGTAAACGTTGGTGCCGCCAGCGTGAATGAGGCGGAGCTGTTGCCTCGTGCCGTTGAGATGATCCAGGACGAAGTGGGGGTGCCTCTCTGTATCGACACGGCGGATAAGGATGCCTTGGAGGCGGCTCTGAAGGTCTATCAGGGGAAGCCCTTGATCAACTCGGTCAACGGCGAGGAGGCGAACCTTGAGCGGGTCCTGCCCTTGGTCGCGGAGTACGAGGCAGCGGTCATTGGCTTGGCGATGGATGACGAGGGCATCCCGAAGACCGCCGAGAGGCGGCTTGCCGTCGCAAAGAAGATCGTCGAGCGTGCGGAGGCCATGGGTATCCCTCGGGAGGATGTGCTGATTGACTGTCTGGCTTTGACCGTCAGCGCTGAGCCTGAGGCTGCCATCATCACGCTAGACGCCATTGATCTGGTGCGAAAGGAGCTGGGCGTCAATCAGGCCCTCGGCCACAGCAACGTGTCGTTTGGCCTGCCGGATCGCGAGGTGATCAACCGTGTGGCCTTGGGCATGGTCATTCGGGCGGGCGTGAACGCGCCCATCGTCGATGCGGCCGAGGTCAAACAATCCATTCTGGCTGCCGACCTTCTGATGGGCCGCGATCAGTACGCGATGAACTATATCAAGTACTACCGCCAGAAGAAAGACTAGTCCCCATGTGAGACTGAACCATTCGCCTTTGGGTTCGCCCCAGGGCACCGGGCGCGCACTTGGAATAGGGACCATGAATGATCTGGCTGGAGAGCTTCTTCCGACGTTAGATGAAGGTGAAGCCCTCCAGCCTTTTCAGTTTGGCAGACAGTGAAGGCGGGGGGACAATGACGAGGAAGCTAACGGCTCCCAGCAAGGGATCGGTCGGCGGTCAGTACAAGCCTTTGACCGATAGCGAGGTTAGACGGATTCACCAGGCATCGCTTCGCATACTGGAGCGAACGGGCGTGCAGGTGGACCAACCCGAGGCTCTGGAATTGTTCAAGGAGGCTGGGGCAGATGTGCGAGAGAATCGCGTCCGCCTTCCCCAGTCTCTTGTTGAGGACGCTATCGATGAAGCGCCATCGAAGGTGATATTGGCCGGACGCGATCCGGAGCACGACTTGATCTTGCAGGATGCGCGTGTTCACATCGGGACCGGGGGCGCGGCGCTCCAGGTCCTCGACTTGGAGACCGGCGCGATTCGGAAGGCGCTGCTGAGAGATGTGGGAGACATGGCTCGCATTGTGGATGCGTTGGATAACATCCATTTCTACCTGATCCCGATCTACCCCACGGATCTGCCTGGGGATCGGGTGGAGATCAGTAAGTATTACGCCTCATTGGCAAACACCACCAAACACGTTCAAGCTGGCGTCTATACGCTGCGGGGTATCCGGGACGTCGTGTCGATGTGTGAGCAGATTGCCGGTAGCCCGGAGGCATTACGCGCGCGGCCTCTCGTCTCCTTCATCACCAGTTGGATGGTCAGCCCGCTCAAGTTTGCCACTGATGTGACCACGCTCCTCATCGAAGTCTGTCATCAAGGCATACCGGTCGTGCTGTCGGCGGCACCGATGGCGGGCTCGACCTCACCAGTCACGCTGGCCGGGACGTTGGCTCAATTGAACGCCGAGCAGCTCTCGGGGCTGACCTTGACGCAACTAGTCAGCCCGGGGACGCCCGTGATCATAGGACCGATACCGGCCACCGCCGATATGCGCAGTGGTAAGTACTTGGGCGGTTCGGTGGAACTTGGGATCAGCAACGCGGCCATCACCCAGTTGGCCCATCTATACGAGGTGCCTATCTACAACAGCGCCGGGATGACGGACGCGAAGCTACCCGACATTCAAGCGGGTATGGAGAAGGCTCAGTCGGCGATCCAGGTTGCCTTGGCCGGCACGAATTTCATTCATCACGCCGCTGGGATGCTGGAGGACATGTCGACCATCGCCTATGAGCAGTTTGTGATCGATAACGAGATGCTGGGGATGGTGATGCGGGCCGTGCGTGGCATAGAGGTCAGCGATGACACATTGGCTCTCGATGCTATTGACCGGGTTGGTCCTGGAGGGCACTATCTGGCCGATGAGCACACGATGCGCTACATGCGGACTGAACACTACTATCCCTCAGAGGTGTTTGATCGTCGGGGACGCGATGAGTGGGAGGCGAACGGGGCCACTGACGCCTGGTTCCGGGCCAAGAGCCTCGCTCGAAAGATCCTCGCGGAGCACAAGCCGGCCCCCATCGATCCTGAGGTTGATGGTTGGATTCGAGAACAGTTCTCGGATACGCTGCAATTGTGAACGAACCCATATCCGGTCAGCCTATGGCTGATCGGCACCGCATATCGCGTGAGGTGTCAAGCGGAAGACGGGGCTGAGGCTTTCTCGTTGCTACTACCGTCTCTAGCTTCATATTTCACGCTGGATGACATGGAGGTGAGTTTTTGTGACGGACCAGTTGCCGATTCCAACGTTACANCCCTTTAGCCGCGGCCTCTCCGATGAGCAGGTGCGCGAACTCCACTACGCCACGCTGGAGATCCTCTCCGGGACAGGCGTAGACATGCAGGATCCGCAGGGTCGTGAGATCCTGCTGGAAGCGGGAGCGTGGGAGTCCGATGGNCGCGTGAAGATTCCTGAGAATCTTGTCACCGACGCGATCAACAAGGCTCCTTCGCGCATTCCCATGTTCGATCGGNTTGGAAACCTGACCATGCCGCTGGAGCTGGGTAAGGTCTTCTTTGGGGCGGGCTCCGACACCACGTTCACGCTCGATGTGGAGACGGGAGAGCGTCGCCGCACCACGGCTCAGGATGTCGAGGACATCGCTCGTCTGTGCGATGCGCTCGATCATATCGATTTCGTCATGTCGATGGGCAACCCCTCCGATGTCCCTGCCGATGATCTCTACATCCACGAGTTTGCTGGGATGATCCGCGGCTCGATCAAGCCTAACGTCTACACAGCGAAGGATCGCACCGACGTCGAGGAGATCTATCGTATTGCCGCGGCGGTTGCGGGGGGTGAGCAGGCTCTGCGAGAGAAGCCGTTCTTCCTCCTCTATGCCGAGCCCATCTCGCCGCTCATGATCATTGAGGAGTCGCTCCAGAAGTTGGTCTTCTGTGCCGAGAAAGGGGTGCCCTCGGGCTATATCCCCTCGCCCAATATGGGGGGCGGGGGCCCCATCACGATCGCTGGCGCTCTGGCTGTCGGCAACGCCGAGTGTCTGGTGGGACTGGTGATTGCGCAGCTGCTTAATCCAGGTACACCGTACATCTACGGCATGAACACAGCGGCGATGGATATGAAGTCGACTATCATTAGCTACGGCAGCCCTGAGTGGCCGCTGGGTATGATGGCGCAGATGGACCTGGCGCGCTACTACAACCTGCCGGCTTGGTCCGCCGCCGGCGCCACCGACAGCAAAGCCGTAGACGCGCAGGCGGGGATCGAGATCACCTTCTCGGTCCTGGCGAACTTCTTAGCCCGGGCCACATTGGTGCATGACGTGGGCTACATTGAGTACGGGTCAACCTCGTCCATGGAGGCGCTGGTCATCGCCGATGAGATCATTCGCCAGACCCGCTTTTTCGTCGAGGGCGTTGAGGTCAGCCCCCGTACGTTAGCGCTGGATGCCACGGCTCGCGTGCGGCCCGGTGGCGGCTACCTGGCCGACGACCATACCCTCGATAACTGGCGGGAGGCCCAGTGGCATCCCGACATGATCGATCGCAAGCGCTACGACGACTGGGTGGAAGCAGGCAGCAAAGATATGTTCACCAGGGCCAATGAGCGCGCCAGGAGAATCCTTGGTGAACACCAAGTGCCGCCGTTACCCGACGAGGCCGAGGCGCTGATCGAGGAGATTCTGGAGAAGCGCGCGGCCGAACGAGGTCAGTAAAGGCACGACAGCCGATTGTCGAGCCCCTGGGGGTTTGGACACCCTTGGGGGCTCTTCACGTCAATCCTTGACGACCTCGTCGATCCAACCTAGATAGTCCTGCGATCCGGCAACGATGGGCAGGGCGATGATCTCGGGGACATCGTAGGGATGAACGTTCCGGACAGCGGCAGCCAGCTCGTTGAAGGCCCGCGATGTGCTCTTGATCACCAGTAGTACCTCTTCGTCGCTGCACAGCTCCCCCTCCCAGGTATACATGGATGCTACTGCAGGGATGAGGTTCACACAGGCGGCAAGCTTCTGCTCGAGCAGCGTCCGCGCTATGTCCCTAGCCATATCCTCCGATGGCGCGGTGACAAGAACGACAATGCGTTCCCCCATCATATATCTCCTCTATCTCTGTTCAAGGGAGGGCCAGGATCTCAGTCCAGGTCGACCAGGGTAGAGATGCGGGCGATGGCCTGATCGACAAAACGGTTGTCCTCCAAGGAGAGCTCGATAGCTCCCTGCGGACAGATATTCACGCATCGACCACAGCCGCGGCATGTCTCGTCGATTGTAGCTCGGCCGTTCTCTAGGTGGATGGCATCAGCGAAGCAGATCCCCTCCGCGCAGGTACCACAACCCACACACTGGCCGTTGATGCGAACGCTCACCCCGGGCATGCGCTGCAACTTGTCGCTGATCCGGGTCGTGAGGTGAGGGAGAATGCCCAGAAGGCAGCAGCATGGGCAGCAGTTGCACACCGTAAGCAGCTGGTGTCCCGGGCCCACACCGAGCCAGACGGTATCCATCTTGTTACGGCCGATCATATGAACCAGGCCGGCCTCACGGCAGCGCTGTACGTGCGCCAGTGCCTCCTCCTTAGTCACGCGACGGCCGAGCTTCGGGTTGATGCCCAACGCTGCCTCTCCCAGGAAGAGACAGCCCAGCTCGATGGGGTAGTCCTGGCATCCCTCGGCAGCGCGGCAGAGGCAGAAGTCCATAATCCAGTGCACACTCGCTACCTCGACGAAGTGTTCCACGACGCGGGATGGCAGCACCATCTCCTCGGACCGGTCGATGGTCACACCGACAGGGATAGTCTGCACTGTCTGATCCTGCGGTAGGAAGATGATGTCGTCCCCGTCGAACAGCCAGCGATCGGCAAGGCGACCAAGAAGCGGAAGGCGGGTCGCCTTGGCGGCGGCGAAGCGCATAGGAAATGCTCTCTGGATCAGATTGACGAACCACATAGGACGTCCCACGGCTAGGTCTCCTCGGTTTCGACGGGTATGACGTTGATGGACATTTCCTCATCTCCCGGACACTCTATGAGAATAGCTAGCGAGTAGTATACCCGGTTGACTCAAACCGACAACCGGCATACAATGGCGTGCGCAGTTTGAGGGAGGGCGGCTATGAGAGGACGATGTGCTGTTGCATTGATCGCAGGGATGGCCTTGCTTCTGATTGCCACCCCTGTCTTGGCTGACGATCCCACGCCCCAGAGCGACCAGGAGCTGGCCCGACGCTACGCGCCTGTGTTCTACTTNCACCCTGACGAGATCTTTCGCCCCCAACCGGTCGACGTTATCCTAGAGCAGGCCCGGCTGCGCCGCAGCCGTCGACTCTGGTTCGACACCAACGTGCTGCTCACCGTAGATGCTCTCGACCTGTTGCAGATCGACACGGACAGAAATGACTCGCTCGACGTCTGGTACGGCGACGGGGGGGGCTCTGCCTACACCAACTACTCCGCTCACCGAGCTTTCTACGAGGCCGCCCTCAGCCCGGCGGCCGGTGGCCCGCCAGTCACCGTCTACGCTCACGTGGCGCGGGACTCGACAGGACATATTACGCTCCAGTATTGGGCCCTCTACTTCTACAATGATTGGTTCAACAAGCACGAGGGCGACTGGGAGATGGTCCAGGTGATACTAAGGCCTGAGGGTCATCCCGAGTCGGTGGTGCTCAGTCAGCACCACGGCGGTACGCAACGGGCCTGGTCCCAGGCGCCAGTGGAGGCGGGTACCCATCCGGTGGCCTACGTGGCGTTGGGATCCCACGCCAACTACTTCGTCGGTGACGAGATCTACCCCAACACTCAGGAGATCGCGGATCGTCGGATCACCATCCTTGATCGCACCGGTGTGGCGGGTCGAGTCATCCCTGACGTGATCTTGCTTCCCAAGCGCGAGAGGCTGGCGACCGCGCCCGATGACTGGACGAGGGCCGCATGGCTTCCCTTCCGCGGGCGCTGGGGCGAGGCGGCCGCCCACGGCGACTTTGGTGGCCCGCTCGGCCCCGCTGACAAGGGGGAACAGTGGGAGCGGCCCTACGCCTGGGGCATGGCGCAGCCCTTGGATACCGAGACCTGGTACGCCAACCGCTTGCGGGTGGAGGTGGTGAGCCCTGCATCTGACGACGGAGGGATTCGGCTGACCAACCGACGGGGGGACACCTTGCCCTCCGCCGAGGCACTGGGTAACCTGACCATCCTGCACAGCGAGGCGCCACTGGAGGTCTTGGTCGCCGAGATCAATCTGCCGCCGCACACGCGTGCCGACGTAGCGGCCACTTGGCCCGATCGCCAGGCGCAGCAGGTGACCCGATTCCACTTCGCTGACGTCGACTTCGGCGAGACCGGCCTGGCCAGGCTGGAGTTACAGCCGAGCGGCGTAGCTCATCTGCTGCTGGATTGCCTCCCCAGTGACAACAACGCGGTGTCGGGTTGTCTCTCGTCGCGAGGCCCCCAGGAGAAGACGGCTTTGGCGGCGACGTGGCATGCTCCGGACCTTGTCTGGATCGGCGAGGTGCTCCCGGCGCATCGGGTGGGTGCGGGTCTGCTGCTTGCAGTCTTGGGCAGCGTCGTGCCAACGGCGCTCTACGTGGCCGCCCTGTATTGGCTGGATCGCTACGAAAAGGAGCCGGGCCTGCTGGTTACAGCCGCGTTCCTGTGGGGCAGTGTCCCTGCTCTGGGCCTGGCACTGGCGGCGGAGATCTTCTTTCGCTTGCCACCGTATCTAATCGGGGCAGCGACGTTGGAGGCGGCACGGTTGGGCTTGATCGCGCCCTTGCTGCAGGAGGCGCTGAAGGGCGTAGCGGTGCTCTTCATTGCCTTGCGCCATTGGCGCGAGTTCGACAACGTGCTCGATGGGATGATCTACGGGGCAGTGGTGGGCTTCGGCTTTGCCATGACGAGCAATCTGATCGACAGCGTGAGTGCCTTTGCCCTCTGGGGCTTCGAGGGGCTCAATCCCGGCGCTTTCGTCGAGAACCTCCTCTACGGTCTCAATCAGGCTTTCTACACGGCTGTCTTTGGAGCCAGCCTGGGTCTCGCCCGGCTTGTGCCGCGGCGCTGGCAGCGCTGGGCCTTGCCGAGCGCCGGATTCGCCCTGGCAGTGGTCGCACATGCGCTCCACAACCTCCTGACCTGGAGCTTGTTGGGCCTAAACGTTATGACAGTGATGACGACCGGCGCAGGCGTCTTGCTGATCGGCCTGGTGGCTGCCTGGTCGTTGCGGCGGCAGCGGCGGGGCTTGCGATCAGAGTTAAGGGACGAACTTCCCCTATGGCTTTACCAGGCGCTGGTGACGCCGGGCGGAAGATTGCGCGCGCGACGGCGGGCGCTGCGGGTCGAAGGGCTGACTGGTTGGTGGCGGACACGCCAGTTGCACCAACGGTGCGCGGAGCTCGCCTTCAGGAAGATGGAGCGCCGTCGCCGCTCAGACGAATCCGATCTCAGCGAGGAAATCGAGCGATTGCGCGCGGTGATTAGGGCACTGATGACGCGGGCAGCGTCAGGAGGCGCTGCTTGACGAAAACGGGCCCTTGCGCTACAATACTGAGCGCGGGCAGGATATGTTTCCTGCCCGTTTCTTGAGCGAGATGGCATTCAGAAGGAGTGTAGTATGAGTAAGAAAGGCCGTGTTGAGTTGGAGGCGAGGGAACGGTCCTTGCTAGGTAGCAAGGTTAAGCGCTTGCGTCGAGAGGGCTGGGTTCCCGGCGTGATGTACGGACGTGATTTCAAGTCTGTCTCTTTGAAGTTTGACAAGTACGCCTTGAGAGATGTCCTGTCGCAGGTCGGCGGCAGTCAGTTGGTGAACATCAAGGTCGATGATGCGGATGAACCAGAGTTCGCTCTTCTGCGTGAGGTTCAACGAGATGTGATCACCGGTGATCTGCTGCACGTCGATTTCTATCGGGTCATGATGACCGAGACTATCACCACCGAGATTCCCCTGCTGTCCGTGGGAGAGTCCCCGGTGGCAGAGCAGAAAGAGGGCATTCTGCTCCACGGCATCGCAGAGCTCGAGGTTGAGTGTCTCCCCGGTGACTTGGTTGACGCAATTGAGATCGACATGTCGGACCTGACGGAGGTCGGGCAGGCGATCCTCGTGGAGGATCTCGCTATCCCATCCGGCATCAATGTCTTGACCGATCCAGATGAGATGATCGCGCGCCTGGTACCCTTGGAGGAGGTCGAGCTGGAGCGACCGGCGGCCGAGGTCGAGGAAGAGCTCATCCTTGGCGAGGAGGGCGAGGAGGTCGAGGTTATTGGCGAGGCCGAAGCCGAGGAAGGCGAAGAAGAGGAAGAGATCCGAGACTATATGTAGCCTTCGGCTGGATACACATAAGGCGGAGACGGGGGTTTCCTGTCTCCGCTTTTTCTGTTGTGTCAGATGTCTGTGCGATCTCCAGCGGTCTCGGGTGGGAAGGTGAGACCTGAGACCCCTTGCTTGACAGTGGGGGGCTTACCGTATAGAATGGCATCCCAATCTTGAAGGGCGGCGGGATGGAGTACAGAGACTACTACGACATCTTGGGTGTTGATCGCAAGGCGAGCGAGCAGGAGATTAAGCAGTCTTTTCGCCGCCTGGCTCGCCAATGGCATCCCGATGTCAATCCCCACGACCAAGCTGAGGAGAAATTCAAGGAGATCAACGAAGCCTACGAGGTGCTGAGCGACCCAGAGAAACGGGCCAAGTACGACCAATTGGGCCATAGTTGGAAGCAATGGCAGCGCTCTGGCGGAGATCCGGGGCAATACGACTGGTCCCAGTGGTTCACTGGTGCGCCCAGCGGGACCCGCGTCCGGTGGAGCGGCGATCTGGGTGATCTCTTCGGTGGCACCGGCAGCGAGGCATTCTCCGATTTCTTCAGAGCTCTCTTCGGCGGCTTGGGCGGCGAGGGCGTTCGCTCGGCCGAGGACATCTTCGGTCGGTCTGTGGGCGGCAGGGCTCAAGGACAATCTCCCCAATCGCGGCACGCGGAGGCCGACGTCACCATCACGCTGGAAGAGGCCCTCAACGGGACCAGCCGGGTCCTGCAGCGAGGGGGCCGACGGATCCGTGTGACGATTCCACCTGGTGTCACGACCGGATCGAGGGTGCGTATCGCCGGTGAGGGGCAGGCCGACTACGGTGGGGGCGCGCCCGGCGATCTCTACCTCAATATCACGGTTGAGCCTCACCCTGTGTTCGAGCGTGATGACGATGATTTGCACTGTGACGTCGACATTGACCTCTATACCGCCGTGCTTGGCGGGCAAGTGCATCTTTCCACGCTGAATGGTGATGTCTCCCTAAAGATACCCCCTGGCACGCAAGGAGGCCAGATCTTCAGATTGCGTGGCAAGGGGATGCCTAACCCTAGTAGGCCAAGAGACCGCGGCAATCTGCTGGTCACTGTCGAGATCCAAGTCCCCAAGACATTGAACGACCAAGAACGCGATCTCTTCAAGAAGTTGGCCCGTATCAGCGGGAAGGGATGAGATGATAAGACAGAGACCTCTATGGCTTCTTATGGCGCTCCTGGCTCTGCCCGTGATCGCCTGCAACGCTCAAGAGCTGCTTCTGGAACCGACCTCCTCCGCGGTTTTGGAGAAGACCTCAGCTCCAGAGGCTATTGCGACCGTCACGCCGCTGGCTGAGGCTGAATTCGCTGAATCAGATGATCAGGATGCCCTGTTGACCAACCTTTATCAGCGGGTCAATCCTGCTGTTGTCTACATTGAGGTGTTGGTACAGCACGGGGGTGGGCTCCAGCGACTGAGCAGCGGTTCAGGCTTCATGATCGACAAAGATGGACATGTGGTCACGAACAACCACGTGGTCGAGGGGGCCGATTCGCTTCAGGTCGTCCTTTCCGACGGATCAGTGACCAGTGACGGCGAGGTCATAGGTCGTGATCCATATTCTGACCTAGCGGTGATTCAGATCGACGTTGATTCTGAGCATCTGGTGCCTCTCGAGCTGGGAGATTCGGATGCCCTTCAGGTAGGCCAGAAGGTGATTGCCATCGGGAATCCTTTTGGGCTGCAGGGTACGATGACGTTGGGTGTGGTCAGCGCGGTAGGGCGGACGTTGACGTCGGAGGTGTTGGCAGGCGGTAGCTTCTCCAACCCAGAGATCATTCAAACCGACGCCGCCATCAATCCAGGCAACTCCGGCGGTCCGCTCCTCGACTCGCGAGGGCGGGTTGTCGGCGTCAACACGGCGATTCGCTCCAATACCGGCGCGAACGCAGGCGTCGGATTCGCGGTGCCGGTCAACACGGTTAGACGTATTGTGCCTCACCTGATTGAGGAGGGGGCCTACGAGTATCCCTATCTGGGTATCACGTCCAATCCGCGCTTCACTGTGGCGCAACTGGCCGAGCCACTGGACTTACCTGTTCAGCAGGGGGTGCTTGTCACTGAGGTTCAGCCGGGGACTGCTGCCGCCGAGGCTGGGCTGCGGGGCGGTGATCGGGAGATTGAGGTCTTTGGGCAGTCCGTCATCGCTGGGGGGGATATCATCACCAGCATTGACGGGGAGAAGCTTCGGACTTTTGATGACCTGGTCGCCTATCTGGTGAGCGATGCAGAGGTGGGACAGGAGGTCAGCTTGACCTTCTTTCGCGATGGAAGGGAGATGGAGGCCTCTGCGACGCTTGGGGAGAGGCCGTAGAGCTGAGGCGTTATCGGGAAACGCATGACGATGGTGGAGAAGTTCGGCGCACACGCAGCGGTCAATCTGGGCCAATGACTGGTTCTACGTCTTGGAGCCGTCACTGACTGCTAACGGCTAGTCATCAGTCAAAGGGGTAAGGGGTATGTTCAATCAGGAAGAGCTGCGCGAACTGGCGGCATACAGGTTTGACGCACCAGTGTTGAGTGTCTATCTAAACGTAGATCCTACGGCGCGATCGCGGGACGAGTACAGGCTGGAGCTACGTCAATTGCTGAAAGAGGCGGAGGGTAGCGCCGCAAATGAGGATATCGAGGCGGTCGAGGCCTTCTTTGACCACGAGTACGATTGGTCGGGCCGTGGTATTGTTGTCTTCTCCTGTAAGGAGAAGGATTTCTGGCGCGACTACTCTCTGGCGATTCCGGTCTCTTCTGGGGTGACGGTTGCCCAACGGCCGTACATATCGCCGTTGGCGGAGCTTGTGGATGCCTATGGGAGCTATGTGGTAGCCGTGGTGGATCGGCGACAGTCACGCTTCTTCTTCTTTGATCTGGGTGAGCTTCGAGCGACGCGTGAGTTCGTTGGTGAGGACGTACGGAAGCTGAAGCGCGGACGGGGATCGTCCGGCGGGCATGGCCGTCGTGGCGGTGGCTCCATGTCAAGTCAGCACGAGGTGGAGGTAGTGAGACGAAACATCCGCGATGCGGCTCAGGAGATGGAGGCCTTCTGTGAGCGGCACGAGCCGCGACGTCTCATCGTCGCCGGCGCTGGTGGAACGGTAGCTCAGTTTCAGGAGACGCTGCCCAAGTATCTGCAGGACAAGGTAATTGGGACCTTCAGTGCGGATATGAATGCGACGGAACCAGAGATACGAGAGCTCTCTCTGGAGATCCTGCATCGGGTTGAGGAAGAGCGGAAGGAAGCGGTTGTCAATGCTGTGTTTACGGCCGCGGCCAAGGGCGAAAATGGTGTGATTCGCTTGGCAGACACGCTGGGCGCAGCACACGAGGGTCGCATTCAGACGCTGGTGATCGACCGTGATTATCATGAGCCGGGCTATCAATGTAAGCATTGTGCCTATATCACGGATCAAGGCCTCGAGAAATGTCCCTTCTGTGGCGGCGATTTTATGGAGATCCCCGATGCGGCTGAGGCCCTAGTGACGAAAGTGATCGAAGAGGGGGGTGAGGTCGAGGTCGTCGAGGACCACCCAAAGGTGGATGAGTTTGGCGTAGGGGCATTGCTCCGCTACTAGCGCCCGCCGCTAATCTAGGTAGGGATTCACACCCCGCGCTTGGCCGCACGAGCGCGGGGTGTTTGTGTGTGTCAGAATCTCAGCGGTCTACCGGACTGACTCCATCGTCCGGATACACTCCCTCATATACAAATCCAACGTCATACCTACGTGTCTCTTACAGTGGAGCTCTATAATAGTAGAGCTAGGGTGGAGCAGGCCTATCGTGCCATCCTATATGTCTTGCGTATGTAAGTGTGCACTCTTTTTTGTCCGAATTTCGGCTTAGTCCATTGGTCTAGGTGAGTTTTATGAATCTAAACAAGTTTACGCAGAAAGCACAGGAAGCTGTGATGGAGGCGCAGTCGCTGGCGAGCAAGCACAGCCACAGCCAGATTGAGCCAGAACACCTGCTGCTAGCGCTTCTGCGCCAGTCGGACGGGATCGTTCCTCAGGTGATCCAGAAACTTGACGTCAGTCCCCATGAGATGGCGCTTTCGCTGGAGGGCGATCTCGGCAAGAAGCCGAAGATCCGCGGTGCTGCAGCGCAAGTTGGCATGTCACGTGAGTTGGGGCGGGTCTTACAGGAGGCTGAACAGGCCGCTCATCGTATGCGCGATGAGTACGCCAGCACTGAGCACCTCTTGCTGACGCTGACCGGTGCCCAGGGCGGCGACGCCGCGCGCCTCCTTGCAGCGCACGGTATCACAGAGGACGCTGTCCTGCGAGCTTTGACCTCGATTCGGGGAAGCCAGCGTGTGACTAGCCAGCATCCAGAGGTGACGTACCAGGCGCTGGAGAAGTACGGACGGGACATAACCCAGTTGGCCCGTGATGGGAAGCTGGATCCGGTGATCGGTCGCGATGAGGAGATACGCCGTGTGATGCGCATCCTCAATCGTCGCACCAAGAACAACCCGGTCCTGGTTGGAGAGGCCGGTGTTGGCAAGACTGCTATCGCCGAAGGGTTGGCCCAGCGGATTGCTCGGGGCGACGTGCCAGAGGGCTTGAAGGAGAAGCGAATCATCGAGCTCGATATGGGCGCATTGGTCGCTGGAGCGAAGTATCGCGGCGAGTTCGAGGAGCGCCTTAAGGCCGTGCTCAAGGAGGTGACCGAGGCCGCCGGACAGGTCATTCTATTCATCGACGAGCTGCACACTGTCGTCGGTGCCGGCGCAGCCGAGGGCGCGGTAGACGCGGGTAACATGTTGAAGCCGAAGCTGGCACGCGGCGAGCTCCATGCCATTGGAGCGACGACGATTGATGAGTACCGCAAGTACATCGAGAAGGACGCGGCGTTGGAGAGGCGATTCCAGCCGGTCTATATCGATGAACCGTCGGTCGAGGACACGATCAGCATCCTCCGAGGCCTAAAGGAGCGGTATGAAGTTCACCATGGGGTGCGCATCAAGGACTCAGCCTGCATCTCGGCGGCGATGCTGAGTAGCCGTTACATCGCCGATCGCCAGTTGCCCGACAAAGCGATCGACTTGATCGATGAGGCAGCCTCGCGGCTGCGCATGGAGATTGACTCCAAGCCGGCCGAATTGGACGAAGTTGACCGCCGCATCATGCAGTTGGAGATTGAACGCGAGGCGCTGAAGAAAGAGAACGACAAGGCCAGTCGAGAGCGCCTGAAGGACCTGGAGAAGGAGCTTGCCGACCTTGAGGAGAGACGGAAGGCGCTCCATAGCCGCTGGGAGCAGGAGAAGGACGCTATTCAAGCTGTCCGAGAGACGAAGGAGGAGATCGATCAAGTCCGCCACCGCATCGAGGAAGCTCAGCGGGTGCAGGACTACGAGCGAGCCTCGGAGCTGCAATACGGTCGCCTCTCTGAGCTGCAGCGCCAGCTCCAGGCACAAGAGGAGCGCTTGAATGAGCTCCAGGAGCATGGGGCTATGCTCAAGGAGGAGGTCGGCTCCGAGGAGATTGCAGAAGTTGTCTCCGAATGGACTGGTATCCCTGTCTCTAAGTTATTGGAGGGGGAGCGAGAGCGGCTGCTCCGCATGGAGGAAGCGTTACATCGCCGTGTCATCGGTCAAGAGGAGGCGGTTGAGGCCGTGTCCAACGCTGTGCGGCGCGCTCGAGCCGGCCTGCAGGATCCGGACCGACCGATAGGTACTTTTGTCTTCTTGGGACCCACGGGCGTGGGAAAGACCGAGTTGGCGCGCGCTTTGGCCGAGTTCCTCTTCGATACCGAGGAGGCATTGATCCGCATTGACATGAGCGAGTACCAAGAGCGACATACGGTCTCGCGGCTCATCGGGGCCCCGCCAGGATACGTCGGCTATGAGGAGGCTGGGCAGCTGACCGAGGCGGTCCGTCGGCGGCCCTATAGCGTGGTGCTCTTCGACGAGATCGAGAAGGCCCATCCAGAGGTCTTCAACACGCTGCTTCAGTTGCTCGATGAGGGCCGGCTAACCGATGGTCAGGGACGAACGGTCGATTTCCGCAATACCATCGTCATTATGACGAGCAACGTCGGCAGCCGCTGGATCAAGGACCTCGGCGTGGAAGAGGCACGGGATAAGGTAATGGAGGAGTTGGATCGCATCTTCCGGCCCGAATTCCTGAACCGTATCGACGAGATCATCCTCTTCCGCAGCCTGACCAAGGAGGACCTAAGCAAGATCGTCGACATCCAAATGCGGCGTCTGCGAAGCTTGCTGGATGAGCGGAAGATGGATTTGACATTGACAGAGTCGGCGCGTCGTCATCTGGCCGAGGTCGGTTATGATCCGGTGTACGGTGCCCGGCCACTCAAGCGGGTCATTCAACGTCAAGTGCAAGATCCACTGGCCCTGTCGCTTCTGCGCGGCGAGTTCGAAGAGGGAGATACGGTGCGGGTGGATGCGCCTAACGGACACGTCACGTTCGAAAAAGAAGAAGCGACAGCTGCCTAATGCCATCGACCAACGGTGCCGGAGCGTGGTTAGTCTAGTTCCGGCACCGTTTCCTTTGTCTGATGTAGTTTTGTGCGGTATAATAGCAGTGGACAGACCTCTGGCGGAATTCCCTACCGTAGCCAGGGGCCGTTGTGCAGGTAGGGCTAGAGGAGTCTATCGGTCATGATGAGGTTAGACCGTTTCACGGAGCGCGCGCAGGCGGCGGCTCAACGAGCCGTTCAGATCATGGCGCGCTACGGGCATACTCAGGTTGATACAGAGCATATCTTCCTGGCACTTCTGGAGCAGCCCCAGGGGGTGATTTCTGATTTGATGGAGCGGCTGGGGGCCAATGTCCAGCAGATCGAGAAGAGGCTCGATGAGACCTTGCAGGAGAGTGCCAAGGCGAACGTCTATGGTGGTGGAGGCATGGGCCAGGTCTTCATCACCCCACGCGTCAAACGTGTGCTTGACCGCGCCAACGGTGAAGCCAATCGACTCAAGGATGACTATATCTCGACGGAGCATATCTTCTTAGCGATTGCTAGCGAGAGAGACACACTCCCGGCCCGTATCCTGCGCGAAGAGGGCATCTCGAAAGATCGCATCTATGAAGCTATCGAGGAGCTGCGCGGTGGAAAGCGCGTGACCGATCGCCGGGCCGAGACGCGGTATCGGGTGTTGGAGAAGTATAGCCGCAACCTGACCCAGATGGCTCACGAGGGTAAGTTGGATCCGGTGATCGCGCGAGATGATGAGATTCTCCGCGTGATTCAGATTCTTTGCCGCCGCACCAAGAACAATCCGGTGCTCATTGGCGAGCCCGGCGTGGGGAAGACGGCGATTGTCGAGGGCTTGGCTCAGAATGTTGCCGAGGGGGACGTACCGGAGATTCTGATGGGCCGCGAAGTGCTGCAGCTGGACCTGGCCTCGATGGTGGCTGGCACGCACTTCCGCGGCGAGTTCGAGGAGCGCCTAAAGGCGACCATTGAGGAGATTCAGAGCTCTGAGGGGGAGATCATTCTCTTCATCGACGAGCTCCATGACGTGGTTGGGGCGGGCTCTGGCACGGGCGCTCTCGATGCCTCCAGCATGATGAAACCGGCCTTGGCTCGTGGCGAGTTACAGTGCATCGGTGCGACGACGCTGGACGAGTACCGTCAATACATCGAGAAGGACGGAGCCCTGGAGCGCCGTTTTGCGCCGGTCTTCGTCGATGAGCCAACGGTGGATAAGACGATTGAGATGCTGAAAGGCCTCCGTGATCGCTATGAGGCCCATCACAAAGTGCACATATCGGATGAAGCAATAGGGTCGGCCGCCCATCTCTCGCATCGTTACGTCACCGATCGCCATCTGCCGGACAAGGCTATCGATCTGATGGACGAGGCAGCGGCCAAGCTTCGGGTTGCCCTCCACACACTTCCGCCCGAGCTTAAGGAGATGCATATGAGGCTCCAACAGCTTCAGACCGAGATCGATGCGGCCAGCGGCGTGGAGGAATACCAGCGAGCGGCTGAGTTGAAGACGGAGCGCATCAATCTGCAGGCCGAGTTCAACCTCAAGCGCGAGATGTGGCAGCAGGAGAACCAGCTGGACGAGACGATCGAGGAGCAGGACATCGCCGAGGTCGTAGCCAAGTGGACGGGGATTCCAGTGGCGCGGATGATGGAGACCGAGTCGGAGAAGCTTCTGCGGATGGAGGATGCGATTCACGAGAGAATCGTGGGACAGGACGAGGCTGTGGATGCTGTCTCCGATGCCATTCGACGCGCCCGTTCCGGGCTGAAGGATCCCAGCCGCCCCATCGGGAGCTTCATCTTCTTGGGCTCATCCGGGGTGGGGAAGACGGAGTTGGCAAAGGTATTGGCTTGGTTCCTCTTCGACGATGAGGATGCTCTGGTGCGCATCGATATGAGCGAGTATCGGGAACGACACACCGTCTCACGGCTCTTTGGAGCTCCCCCTGGCTACATAGGCCACGAACGAGGTGGTCAGTTGACGGAAGCCGTGCGCCGACGTCCCTATCGCGTGGTGCTGTTCGATGAGATCGAGAAGGCCCACCCAGACGTCTGGAATGCTCTGCTTCAGATCATCGATGAAGGAAGACTGACCGATGGTCAGGGTCGCGTCGTGAACTTCCGCAATACCGTCATTGTTATGACCTCTAACGTGGGGACGGCGTTCGCCCACGAAGGGGGGACGCTCGGGTTCATGCGGGCGGGGGATGAGGGTGAGGGCGGAAGCACCAGTCAGCGAGAAATTGAGAAGGAGCTCAAAAAGACATTCCGACCGGAGTTCCTCAACCGCATCGACGAGGTGATCATCTTCAACGATCTCACGGTTGACGACATGGAGCGCATAGTTGATCTGCAGATGGGTGAGGTTGCTGAGCGCCTGTCTGAGCTTGGGCTGGACGTGACGCTGACCGACGCTGGTCGAAGATGGTTAGCTCGTAAGGGCTTTGATCCCCAGTTCGGTGCCCGACCGCTGCGCCGGGCACTGCAGCGCCACGTGGAGAGTCCCTTAAGCGTCAGACTGCTGCGCGGTGACTTCGAGAAGGGAGATGTCGTGGTCGTCGATGTCGATGACGATGATCTGAGCTTTCAGAAGCGGACGGAGTGGAAGGAATTGAGTGATACGGCGGTGGAGGCTGTCTCGGAGGAAGTCCCCGTGGAGTCGTAGCCGTCAAGATCGCTCAAGCGTGGCGCATAAAAAAGGGCCCAGAGGGCCCTTTTTGTGTGTCGATGGTAGATGCAGGCTCCCCGCTGAATCCGATGCTGCACCCCCGTCCCTTCTCTAGATCAGCGGTTGGTCAATCGCGCGCACCTCTCTGGGGCGTCAATGCGCCCACGGGGAAGAAGCTGACCCCCACGGTCCCGGGACCCGAGTGGACCGCCAACGCTGGCGACAGTTCAGTCAAGATAATCTCCGAGCAGTCAAAGCGCGCCGTCACCATGGCCTTTAATCTTTCCAGTTGATCTCGCGCCGCCACGTGTGTGAAGGCGACCTTGATGCTTGTTCCCTCTCCGACCGCCTGTTGCATCAGATCGACGATACGTCGGTAGGCCTTGAGTCGGCTCCGTGCTGTGCCGAGCGCGACAATCTCCCCATCCTTCATGCCGATCAAAGGCTTGATGTTGAGCAAAACCCCGAGCAGATGCTGGGCTTTGCCAATTCTGCCGCCCATGTAGAGATAGCGTAACGTGTCGGCAGTCTGAATCATCATACCCCGCTGACCGACGGCACGGGCCCGACTGAGGACGTCCTGAAGGGGTACACCATTCATAGCCGCTCGGGCCGCCTCAATCGCCACCCAGCCTTGAGACATGGCTACCTGGAGCGTGTCTATCACTTCTACGTGGACCTCTGGGGTGCGTTCCTTGAACATTTCCACAGCAGCCTGACAAGACTGGTAGGCTCCACTTCCCTTGGACGTCATCGTGAAGACGACAATCTCCTGCACCCGGTCTGCCAAGTCCCGCAGGCCTCTGAGGTAGTCACCGGGAGCGGGGTTGGAGGTCGTGGG
>P_1C_Sed_3_UnCtyDRAFT_1000005_pt1 | contig 36118 bp, 31 predicted proteins | sample Pon1CUnioCityCA_FD_10233 | JGI IMG/M metagenome (IMG submission 10233) | reverse complement strand
ATCAACCAGCTCGACTGCAATGCAAGGGCGGGGATTGGTTCCTACTTTGTGATTGAAGCTGATGAATATGATTACATGTTCCTCGGGCTTTCGCCAAAGATCGCAATTGTGACCAATATCGAACATGATCATCCGGATTGTTTTCCGACCAAAGAGAACTACCTCGAGGCCTTCAGAGATTTTCTTGGACATGTCCGCCTCGATGGTGTTGCATTATTATGCCTTGACGACCCGGAATCCCGAACAATGCTCGAGGGAATGAAAGACAGCCAAACGAGAATATTAAGCTATGGGACATCTCCCAATGCTGATTACTTTATTCATGATATCAAACTCGTTGATGGATCAACACAATTCATACTCACACATAAAAAGAATGGAAGCATAACAGAGACCCTTGGTGAAATCAATCTCAGTGTTCCGGGACATCACAATGTCTTGAATGCTGCCGCAGCACTGGGAGCTCTCCACCAATTAGGGATGCCCATCGATGAAGCAATCCAGGCGCTCAATGATTTCCAGGGAACTGGAAGGCGTTTTGAAATTCTTGGCAACATTGAAGGCAGGGTTATAGTCGACGACTACGGACACCACCCCACACAGATAGCTGCCACGCTGGAAGCTGCCCGTTCTCACTATCCACGTCATCGAATTTGGGCTGTCTGGCAACCACACACCTATTCAAGGACGCAATTGCTTGAACAAGAATATATTCAAGCCTTAAGCCAGGCGGACAAGGTCATCGTGCTGAAAATCTATGCTGCCCGAGAAAAAGATGAAGGTTACACAGCAGAAAAAATCGCAAATTCAATCGCAAAGGTTGATGCACACTACATTCCAAACATGGAAGAGGCATCAAACTTCTTGCTTGCAAAATTAAAACAGGATGACCTGGTCATCGTTTTTTCGGCTGGTGATGCAACAAAAATTAGCCGTCAAGTTTTAAGGGAATTACAGCGCCTTTATTCAGAGGAACAGGATCGACCATGACATCGATACCCACAATGGCCAATTTCACAACTGCCCAAGTTGGCGGTCCTGTTCCTGCCTTAATCTCAATCCAAAGCCTTGATGATCTTGTTGAAGCCTCGAAATTCTTATGGGGAAGTTCCATTCCTTTCATCATTTTAGGCAGCGGTTCAAATATACTGGTCAGCGATAAAGGTCTTGACTGCATCGTACTGCACAACAGGGCACATAACATCAAAATCAACACAAAAATCGATCCGCCTTGGATCGAGGCGGAGTCTGGTGCCATTCTCGGCACCGTTGCCAGACAATCCGCTCTGCGTGGTCTGAGTGGAATGGAATGGGCGGCCCCCGTTCCGGGAACTGTAGGCGGTGCGGTTTATGGAAATGCAGGAGCTCACGGCAGTGATATGGCAGAAAGCCTTCGGATGGCAAAAATCTTGCACCAAAAAAAGGGCGTAGAAGACTGGCCAGTTGAGAAATTGGCTTATCAGTACCGCAGCAGCATTCTCAAAAGAGAAAAAATGCCTGTTGTGGTGCTCTCTGCGATTTTAAATGTTGTTCAGACCAGCCGGGATGAGGCATGGGAAAGGATCAAATTATATCAAGCACATCGTAAAGAAACCCAGCCGCCAGGCGCATCAATGGGATCAATGTTCAAAAACCCCCCAAATGATTACGCTGGCCGGCTGATTGAAGCAGCAGGTCTCAAAGGGCGTCGAATTGGACGTGCAATGATCAGCCCTGTCCATGCTAATTTCATTATCAATCTGGGCGGCGCTTCAGCCACAGATATTTGGCAATTAATGACCATCGCCCAGGAAACCGTGATGGAGAAATTTGAGGTGAAACTTGAGCCTGAAATTGAATTGTTAGGTGAATTTGAAAAATGAAAAATAAGTTGAAACTCGGCATTATTTATGGAGGACGTTCTGGTGAGCATGAAGTCTCACTAATGTCTGCGCGTTCCGTGCTCTCTGTCATTGATCGCGAGAAATTTGAAGTTGTAGAAATTGGGCTATCAAGACAGGGGCAGTGGTTTATCGGTGATGATTTGTTAAACAAGCTGAAGGATGAAGACTTTGCTGATTTAACACCAGCCATTTTCCTGCCAAATCCTCAAAATCCTGGAATTTACGCCAGGGAAGAGGGAAAAATATCCCTGCATTCCCCTTTGGATGTTGTCTTCCCTGTTATGCACGGCACTTACTCTGAAGATGGGACCCTTCAGGGACTGTTTGAATTGGCGGATATCGCCTATGTAGGCGCAGGGGTGCTGGGCTCAGCAGCCTGTATGGATAAGGGCTTGTTCAAAGACATCATGCTCGCCAATGATATCCCCGTCCTGCCTTATAAAATCTTCAATCGCTATATGATTGAAAATGATATTGAAACCTGCTTGGATGCAGCAGAGACTATTGCCGACTTCCCATTATTCACAAAACCAGCAAATCTAGGATCATCGGTTGGGATCAGCAAATGTAATAATCGCAGCGACCTCATGGAAGGGTTGATGTATGCAGCGCAATATGACCGACGCATCGTCATTGAAAAGGGCATCAATAACGCACGTGAAATCGAAATCAGCATCCTTGGAAACGAATATCCCTCCGCTTCTATCCCTGGAGAGGTTGTCCCCAAAGATATCTTCTACACCTATGAAGAGAAATATATCAACGATACAGCGGAGCTGCTGATCCCCGCAAATATCTCTGAAGAGATGATCACACAAATCCAGCTTTTGGCGCTCAAAGCTTATAAAGCCACGGACTGTGCCGGTATGGGAAGGGTTGATTTCTTAATCGATCCGGAAACCGGATCCCTTTACTTGAACGAGATCAATACCATTCCTGGATTTACGAAAATTAGTATGTATCCCAAACTTTGGGAAGCCTCAGATCTTCCCTATTCAGCGCTGATCGAAAAATTAATTGAGCTGGCGCTTGAGAGAAAATCACAGCGCGACAAAACAGAAAGAGAGTTTCGAAGCTAGTATGGCAAAACGCCAATCGCACGAGAAGGAATACGCCAAGAGAATTCTTGGCAACCGGCAGCAAAACCGAAAAAGCACCACGCACACACCTTTTGTAGGCAGTGCAACGCGCAAGGAAACAAAACGGAAAGTGCCTGTCACCCGCCGATCTAACACCTATCCCCCCATGGTAAAACGCCAGGGTCGGAAGGTCAACGTACCGCTGAAGACATCCGGCGCAGAATTGCAGCTGCCTGCCTTTCCGCAGTTGAAATTTGGCTGGCGCTTTATATCGGGGGCAATCTTCTTCCTTTCTCTGGCAGTCGTTTTTAGTTTTTCAAGCCTTAATACCTTTGAGGTTTCAGCCATCAACTTGGACGGTAGCCAAAGGTTGAGCACCGAAGCAATTCTCTCCCAGGTCGATCTGGTTGGTAAAGCAATTATTAGTATCAAGCCTGAAGAAATAGAAAAGGAAATAGAAGAAAAATTCCCCAGTCTTGAAACAATAAAGGTTTCATCTGGTTTACCATCGACAGTCAATATTAAAGTGGTCGAACGAAATCCAATCATCCTCTGGCAAACCGATGAATCATCCCTGTGGATAGACCGGGAGGGCTATACATTCCCCATTCGTGGTGAAGCAGAGACATTGATGACAATTGTTGCAAATGGTAACCCCCCTGAAATTGCTACAGAGACATCGGAAGAAGACACCGAAAATGAAGAAGAGCTGACCATCTTACAGGAACAACGATATCCCCGCACCTCTGTAGAATTTGTGGAAGGCATGCTTTCTCTGGGTGATTACCTCCCTGAAGAGGCAGTTTTGCAATACGACCCACAATTTGGGTTGGGATGGCAGGATCCCAGGGGATGGCTGGTTTATTTTGGTAATGATACTTCGGAAATTGAAATGAAACTGGCTGAGTATGAAGTGATCATAAATACATTGCAGAAAAACAACCTGAATCCTGCAATGATCAGTTTAGAATTTTTACATTCACCATTTTATCGAATGGAGCCGTAAATTATGGAAGAACCAATTATTGTCGGTATTGACATCGGAACCAGCAAAATTTGTACGCTGGTTGCCAGAGTTGAAGACGGCAGCAATTTACGCATCCTTGGTGTGGGCATTGAAGCTTCCCAGGGTTTGAGAAAAGGTACCGTTGTTGACCTGAATGCGGCAGCATCTGCAGTTTCTCGGTCTGTTGAAAAAGCTGAAAGAACATCGGGCTTTGAAATTAATGCGGCTTTAGTCAGTCTAGCTGGATCCCATGTTTCCTCCATAAACAGCCGCGGGGTTGTTGGCATTACCGGCGGCATAGTTGACCATGAAGATATTGACCGCGCCCTGGATGCGGCCCAGGCGGTTGCCATCCCCCATAATCGAGAAATTATTCATGTTATTCAACGGGGATTCATTGTAGACGGCCAGGATGGTATTCGGACACCAGTCGGGATGCACGGGTTTCGATTGGAAGTGGAAGCACACATCATCACTGCGTCAGCTTCCACTGTGGAGAACCTGCGTCAATGTGTTGGTGCTTCCGGTATTGAGGTTTCACAATTTGTTCTAAACCCCCTTGCTTCAGGCGAAATTGTCCTGTCTGAAACTGAACGCCAGATGGGCGTTGCCGTGGTAGATATTGGCGGCGGCACCACGGATATGGCAATTTATATTGATGGGGATGTATGGCATACCATGGTCCTGGCTGTAGGCGGGAATCACGTTACCTCGGATATTGCTCATGGACTGCGCCTGCCAATTTCACAGGCGGAAGAAATCAAACTTAAATTCGGCCATGCACAGCAATCCGCGGTCAGCCCGGAGGAGCAATTCACTATTCGAAGCTTTGGCGGTGACACCCCTACCCGTATCAATCGTACAGAACTTGCTAATATCATCGAAGCACGTATGGAAGAAATTTTCTATTTGGTTCTGCAGGAAATTCGGCGTTCAGGCTATGACGGGCTGCTTCCTGCCGGTGTTGTGTTGACCGGAGGTTCCAGTTTAATGCCCGGCTGCCGCCAGCTTGCCTCGCAGGTGATGGGTTTGCCAGCCCGAATTGCCAAACCTCAGAATCTGGTTGGGCTGACAGATCAACTCGACTCTCCTGCTTACGCCACAAGTGTGGGCTTGCTGGAATGGGCATTATTAATGAGTGAAGCCGATCAATACATTGAAAGACGCGGTCCACAAAAATCTTTGGATTGGACCGACCGATTAAGGGATTTACTCAGGCGTTTATTACCCTGAGATATCTATTAGCATCAAATCTTAAATCAATTTATTTTATCAAGAACAGGAGTCAGAAATGGAAAAAAATTATTCCCCAGAATCATTCGCAAGAATAAAGGTGGTTGGTGTTGGAGGCGGCGGATGCAATGCTGTCAACAGGATGATCGATGAGGGTTTAACCGGCATCGAGTTCATCTCAGTCAATACAGACGCCCAGGCATTACAATTTTCAAAAGCCAAAGTGCGGGTTCGGATCGGTGAAAAATCAACCCGTGGGCTTGGTGCCGGTGGCGATCCTCGGATTGGACGACTTGCAGCTGAAGAATCCGCTGAAGAATTGTATGAGGTGCTGAAAGGCAGCGACATGGTATTTGTGACCGCAGGTCTCGGCGGCGGTACCGGCACCGGTGCGGCACCAATCATCGCCCAGATTGCCAAAGAAATTGGTGCCCTGACCATCGGTGTCGTCACTCGACCCTTCACCTTTGAGGGAACACACCGGGCAAGAGCAGCCGAAGAAGGTGCCGTGAACCTCAAAGAACATGCTGATACGTTAATCGTCATCCCCAATGACCGTCTTCTCCAAATCGTTGACAAACGATCCGGGTTGCAGGACGCTTTCAGAATGGCAGATGATGTCCTGCGACAGGGTATTCAGGGCATTTCAGAATTGATCACCATCCCCGGCTTGATCAACCTGGACTTCGCCGATGTGCGAACAATCATGTCAGAAGGTGGTGCTGCATTGATGGCTGTTGGCCAGGCATCCGGTGAAGATAGGGCTGTCAAAGCTGCAGAAATGGCAATCTCAAATCAACTGCTGGATGTAACCATAGACGGCGCCCATGGCATCCTCTTCAATGTAACAGGTGGTGAAGACCTTAAACTTTTCGAGGTCAACCAGGCTGCTGCCATCATCAAAGAAACCGCACATCCAGATGTGAACCTCATTTTTGGTGCCGTGGTCGATGAGAACATGGGTGAAAATCTGAGGATCACGGTCATTGCAACGGGATTCGAAGGGACCAGCATCAACTCAACTGTTAAGAAATATGAAGACCAAAGAAAAGCATCTGCAGAACAACGACCCTTACCCAGCATGTTGAATGAAGAAGGCATAAAAGGTAAAAGCCCAAAAGGTAATCCAAAATCTGACGGATATGAATTCCCAACCCGGATTAACACCGATGATTTGGATGTGCCAGCTTTCTTGCGGAAAAGGAATCAAAATTAATAAAGGCTTTATGNGGTTACTACTTCATAATGCGACCTAAAATTTCTGATGCTGATATTAGCGGTTGAACGCGTGCCTCAGGGTACTGGTATGCCTGTGTCACGCCANACTCTCCCTANCCCCGGGTAACCTGACTCCTTACNCGGGNGTGTATGGGTTTAATAGNAAAACGCGGGCGGTCGAACCCGCGTTTTTCTATTTAATATCCAAGTATCAAGNTAAAACTGGGTAATTTACATCCTATCAGTGTAAAAAGAAGATGAAAACAGATGTGATCCATGATCGATCAAAAATACCCCCGATTAATACTTATTGGATTGAGTGAACAAACCACATCAATCGTCAGCCAAATAGCAGATAATATTTTGGTACTTTTTTGACCAGTGTGCTTCAATATCTGATTCGAATATTTATTCTGAAAAACCTCAAGATATGGTTGGAAAAACAGAAATGTATTGGGTTGATATTTTCTAAACAAGCGATTTCTATAAATTACTTGTCAGCCCTCTGATACTTAGATCGAATTTGAAAAGCTAGGCTATCTTACAAATGATGATGCCTTCGTACATCCTGCTCTTCCGTCTCAAACATGATTTTCTGAGAAATTATAAATTTCGGAATCAAACCAAGATTTCCCTTTGAAGTATGTTTTTCTGGCTGGGAAAATTATCAGCACAGAACGATATTTGCTGATGAAGCTCCCTGCAAAATACCCGTTTTATGATAGATATGAAAAATACAGAACATAATCATCGGTTTCAATAACCCCTGGCTGTTTTTCTAATTAACCAATAGGGCGAGAGCACATGAGAATACTGAAACGCCCACTGCAGAAAGTAATTGATATCCGTTTTTGAGTGAATAAAGCCAATAATTTGTTCTCCTTATTCGTCCATGTGAAGAGTAAATAGAAACAGCCAAAAATTACACCCGTTTTGAGAAAAAATAGTGTAAAATTTCTGTTGATGTTGAATTTCGATCCTAAGTAAACTTTATATTTGACCAGGCATTTATCCTTTCCCACTTAAAATACGAAGTAGAATTCATAGGATAAGTTTATCGTTGTGTGCATACTTACCCCCTAGACAAATCCCCGAAAAAAGCAGCCATTCCGTAGTTGAAGGGTTTACTGATGCTGCTTAACTTTTTCAACCTATTATCCAAAATGACCTGCTTCTCAGTAGATCGCCCTCATTTTAAATGAATTCACTTTTCAAGAAACTACCAACCAGAAATATTTATTCATAATTACGTTGTAATCATCTTANCAACAATCATCATTTTAATTAAGAAGGATCATATGAATTCATTAAAAGGTTTTTGGACAAAATATATCGATCCGATTGACTGGCTGTCGGAAACGATATTCAGTATCATGATTGCTCTAATCTTCACCCTGGCTTACCGGATTTTTTCAGTTTCTCCCGCGCCGGGTGCAGCGAATTACTCTGAAAGTGCAACCACTTTATTGATCGCAATCTTAGGCGCAGTAATCGCCTGGGGGGTTATCGACGGCTCTATTTACGCTATCCTGTCTTTTTTTGAGCGGGAAGAAAGTGATCGTTTTTTATGGGAAATTCGAGAAGCCAAATCAGAAGCAGAGAAGGTTGGGATCATCCAAGCTGAATTTGGTGAGGTGTTTGAACCCATCACTGATGAACAACACAGAGATGGACTCTACTTATCAATTTTACGTTCAATCAAATCAACGCCTGGTCAAAAAATTAGGTTTTCAAAGGCTGATTTTGGGGCAGCAGTAGCGCATGTTTTTGTCGCAGTAATTGCGGTAATCCCCTCGATGATCCCTCTCTTATTTTTTTCAAACAATCTGGTTTTGGCTATTCGTTTTTCAAATATAATTTCCTTTGCTGTGCTTTTTATCACAGGATACCGTTGGGGAAAATATGTTGGTGTTAATCCATTCAGAACCGGTATGGTCATCATGGCAATTGCAATTCTACTGGCCTTATTAGCCATCCCTTTGGGAGGCTAACAAGCCCAATAACTTCCCTGGCCAAAGAATGATTTTGGGAATAATCAAATTCCTGTTGAAAATTCTCGAGAACCTGAATTGATTGAACAGTTATCTATAAGTTTTGACGTGCTGCTTTTCTCGATATATTCAAGATTACCTCCAGGAAAAACAGACAGGGTCCGACCTCAATGACCGTTNTTGTTACCTGAACACATCATTTGATTTTTCAGGTGAGAATATCACTAATTGAGGTGCCATTCTGGCGTATCTGAAAAAAAACCTTAAAATTGAAATCCTGGTAAGACCCATTTCACCCATTGATAAAGAGCCGCCCATGTAGATTCATGCCTTTTTTAAGATAAAAATTGGGAAGATTTCGAAGATAATCAGGCAGAGATTCTTGACCACCTTCCTGGTGTTTTGCCAGAATTTGATTTAGCAATTAAACAGGGTCCAAGCTACATGAAAATTAGAAACTTACAGAGAACCCAAATTTGTAAGAATTTTTTGCATAATGATTAAAGAGACAAACAATAAAAAACAGGCAGGAATATGAACCTCCTGCCTGATCCAAGAAATTTTTTCATTAATTCAATAAGACTTTACCACAGCTAAATATCGATACCCAGCTCTGAGAGGAAAGAAGCNCTTTCGTCTTTGACTTCTTTGTGATCCACTTTATCAAGCACCCTTTGAGCAAGCTCAGCACATTCTTCCCGGTGCAGCTTTCTCATAACATTTTTGACTTCAGGGATCAATGCAGGTGACATACTGAATTCATCCAGACCTAATCCCAACAAGATAGGGGCAGCCAGGGGTTCTCCTGCCAATTCGCCGCATAAACCTACCCACTTACCTTCAGCATGGGCTGCATCAATTGTTTTCTTAATCAACCGTAATACTGCCGGGTTGAGTGGATCTGCCAGGTGTGCAACTTTATGGTTAGTTCGATCAACAGCCAGGGTATATTGCGTCAGATCATTTGTGCCAATGCTGAAGAAATCCACTTCCACAGCCAGCTTATCTGCCAACAAAGCAGCCGAGGGGACTTCTATCATAATCCCAAATTGGACAGTTTCTGGGAGGGGTTTTTCTTCCGCTTCAAGCTCAGACCACATTTTTTCCATCAAAGACTTTGCTTGCCGGATTTCAGCCATACCCGAAACCATTGGAACCATAATCCTCAGGTCGACGCCGGTGATCCCAGCCGCCTGAAGCAGTGATCGAAATTGTTCCTTGAAAATATCGACGGCACCGTCAAGCATGCGAACACCGCGCCAACCAAGAAAAGGATTCAATTCAGTTGGTAAGTCGAGGTACGGGATTGTTTTGTCGCCGCCAATATCCAGTGTGCGCACGACAACTGGCATATCGGGATAATGCTCAAACACAGACACATAAGCTTCAATTTGTTCTTCTTCTGTAGGTAGATTTTTCCGGTCAAGATACAAAAATTCAGTTCGGAACAACCCCACGCCTTCAGCACCGTTTTTGAGGGCTAATGGCGCATCAACAACACCGCCAATGTTTGCAACAATTTCCACCCGCTCCCCATCTGCTGTCATTCCAGGGGCTTGTGCCATCTTTCGAGATTTTTCCAGTTCTGCTTTGACCACCTCTTCCCGTTCTTTGAATCTCTCAAGTTCCTCATCCTCTGGTTTTACAACAACTTCTCCTTTTTCTCCATCAACCATTACCAGCGTACCTTCAGGAAGTTTGAGTACCGCTTCTCCCAATCCAACAACAGCTGGCAATCCAAAAGCTTTAGCTAAGATTGCCGCATGGGATGTCGGGCCGCCCCGAGCTGTGATAAAACCCAAAACCATATCTTTATCAAGGCTGACTGTATCAGAAGGTGTTAGGTCATCGCCCACGATGATAGATGGTTCAATTAATGCAGTTCCACCTGCATTGACATCAAGCATCAAACCAGCCACCCGCCGTCCAACATCACGGATGTCAAGCGCTCGACTGCTGAGCGTTTCATCTGGGATTTGCTCCATCATTTGGGCAAAAAATTCAATTGCATCCATCCAGGCTTTTTCAGCGTTGATCCCCTCCTTGATAGAATTTTTTGCACGATCGATCAGTGCAACATCCTCCAGGATCATACGATGCGCTTCAAAGATTTCCGCCTCATTCTTTTCTGCCCGCGCCTCAACCTCTTCTTTGATTCCTAATAGCTGTTCTTGGGCTACCTCAATCGCCTCTTTCATGCGCTGGATTTCTTCATCTGGATTAGAAATATCATAGGTTGGTATATCCAGTTCTAATTCAGAAACTATCACTGTATTTCCGTGTGCCAAACCTGGTGCTGCTGGTATGCCCATCAAAATTTTTCTATCATCTTGTGTCAATGCTTCCTCCTTTATTCATCACTGGTATAACACTTCAATTATAAACCAGAAAAAATCGTGAAAAAAAATTTTTTTACCTGTGATGTTGATAAAAAATCCCTACCGTGCTCAAATTGTATAAAAGAAATCATTGCAATGAAGCTATAAGAATTTTCCTTAAATATCCTGATCCCCTTAGACAGTCTAAAAAGACAAATATTAAAATATCGTGGAAAGCCGAATATTTTAAGAAATATATACGAACCTTTCATTGATAACATAGGTTTCATATGCTAAAATGGAAATCTACCTAATTGGTAGGGGGAGCAATATGTTTCACCCCTATATCTGGGGGGTCGTAAATTATTGTAAGCCATCTCACTTTATTCGAAGGGTTTTTTATGCATTGTCCTTATTGCCAGTTTGAAAAATCAAAAGTCGTTGATACGACCAAGGATGCCCCAGGAGGTATTAGACGACGCCGGGAATGTTTAAATTGCGGTGAAAGGTTCAGCACCCTGGAAAGGCCGATCCTTGCGACTCCCTTGATTATCAAGCAAGACGGCACCCGGGAAGAGTTCAACAGGGAAAAACTGCTTCAGGGCGTTCGCCTTGCCTGTACAAAAAGACCTGTTTCCGGCGCTGATATTGAGCGGCTTATTGGTGAAATTGAATCAACATTGCAAAGAATGGGAAAATCAGAGGTTTCATCACGTGTGGTTGGGGATATGGTTATCCANGCATTAAGAGACCTGGATCACATTGCATATATCCGTTATGCTTCCGTTTACTTACAGCTCGACGATTTACAATCCATTCGGTCTGAAATTGACCGGTTNTTATCTGAAGAATAANTTATTTTAAATANTATTAAGGAGACTCATATGTCTGACAATATTGGTATTAACTTGCAGGACTTCTTACCTACGCCTCCACTTCCTGATGACCTTCCTAGCATTGAACTCAGTGAGAATTCACATCAGGTGCTTACAAAACGGTATTTACGCAAAGGGAAACACGGCAAACCTGTTGAAACGGTTGATGAGATGTTTTGGCGTGTCGCTTATCATGTTGGCAAAATTGAAGAAACATGGGGCCAGGAAGTAGAACCTCGGGTCCGAGAATTTTTCAAAATGCTGACTTCAAAAAAGTTTTTTCCAAATTCCCCAACATTCACCGGCGCTGGTACACCCCTTGGACAATTAGCGGCATGTTTTGTCCTTCCAATTTCAGATGACATGGGGAAAAAAGAGGATGGTATTTTCACAACGCTGCGGAATGCTGCATTAATTCAACAAACTGGCGGCGGGAATGGTTTCAGCTTCTCACGTCTGCGCCCTTCTGGATCAAGGGTGCACAAATCAGCGGGTAAGGCAACAGGACCGATTGGATTTTTGCGGGTTTATGATGAAGCCTTTGGTGAAATTGCCCAGGGGGGAACACGACGTGGCGCAAATATGGGTGTTTTACGGGTGGACCACCCTGACATTGAACAATTTGTCACCTGCAAGACGGATGAGAATGCCATAACAAATTTTAATATTTCTGTAGGGATTACCAATGATTTTATGAAAGCCGTCAAAGAGGACACTGAATGGAAACTGCGTTTCCCAGACGCAACTTCTCCAGATTATCGGAAATTCAATGGGGACTTAGAGACTGCAATCCTTGCCGGTTTGCCCATCAAAACCCACAAAACAGTAAAAGCAAAAGACTTATTTATGAAGATCGTAGACCAGGCACATCATAATGGTGAACCAGGGATGTTATTTCTTGATACAGCCAATCGTGATAATCCTGTTCCTCATCTCTATCGCCTGGAATCAACTAATCCTTGCGGAGAACAATGGCTCGGACCTTATGAGAATTGCTGCCTGGGTTCAATCAACCTTGCAAAACATTTCGGGCTGGACCAGGGTGTTGATTGGGAAGGACTGCGTCAGACTGTTGAAACAGCCACCATTTTCCTGGACAATGTTGTGGAAGCCAATGCATACGTCCCCGCTGTGCCTCAACTTGAAAAATCAGCCAAACGAGCCCGACGAATTGGGTTAGGCATAATGGGTTTGGCTGATTTGCTGTATCACGTCGGCATCCGGTACGGCAGCGAAGAAGGCCAGGAATTCGCTGCCCAGGTGATGGAATTTATCCGGTACCATTCAATGCTAACCAGCATCGAACTGGCAAAAAGCCGGGGGGCTTTCCCGGTGATAAAAGGCAGTATTTATGATCCTAAAGCGATCAAATGGCGTCCTCCAAATCCAATCTCCCCCTTTAAGCATGATTATGGTAGACCAGAAGTTCAATGGGATCTGATTATCAAAGGGATCAAAGAATTTGGGATCCGCAATGCAGCTCAGACGACTGTCGCCCCCACAGGCACAATCGCGACGGTAGCCGGTTGTGAAGGTTACGGCTGTGAACCAGTGTTTGCCCTGGCGTATATCCGTCATGTGAACGATAACGGGAAAGATCTCCAATTAAATTATGTCAGTCCAAACTTCCAAAAAGCCCTGGACCATGCCAACCTTGATTTAGAGCAAAAACAAAAAATTGTTGATGAAATTATAAATACAGGCACCTGTCAAAATATTGGGGAACTGCCGGAGTCAATCAGAGAGGTTTTTGTTGTTTCTTCCGATATTTCAGCAGAAGAGCATGTACGGATGCAGGCAGCCCTTCAAGCCTTTGTTGACAACAGCCTCAGCAAAACAATCAATTTCCCAGCAACAGCAACACCACAAGATGTTGCCGACGCATATATCTTAGCCTGGGAATTGGGGTGCAAAGGCTTGACAGTTTATGTTACTGGATCTAGGGAGCAGGTAGTTCTTGAGACAAAGGATACAGCAGATGCAAAATCCGAAACAGAAAAAGGAATTCAAACACCAGGTGAACCGCCCTACTCTGGAAAAAGTAAACAGCTGCCCATCTGGCATGACAGCAAGAAACCCAGACCAAATTTCTTACAGGGTTATACCTACTCAGTGGAAACGCCGTTAGGAAAAGCATTTATTACTATCAATGAGAACGGCAACAACCAGCCCTTTGAGGTGTTCATCACATGTGCAAAGGCCGGTTCAGAAACAGCAGCTCACTCAGAGGCCATTGGCCGCTTGATCTCCTATATCCTCAGAATTTCATCCCCGATAGAGCCACGAAAACGACTCAAAGCAATCATGGATCAGCTTGCAGGCATCGGCGGCGGTCGTTCATTGGGCTTCGGTCCAAACCGAATCCGCTCGCTTCCAGATGGGATTGCCAAAGCCCTAGATGAATATCTTTATGTGAGACATTGGGATAAAGAAATTCCAGAAGATGCAGTGAAAGTGGACTATCCATCGCTGCCATTGGAAGGTTTACAGGATATTAATTATCCAAAGGAAAGAAAAATTGGAGAACTGTGCCCCGAATGCGGCCAGGCTACCTTTGTTAACGAAGAAGGCTGCCGTAAATGTTACAGCTGCGGCTTTAGTGAATGTTAACGGATGAATGAGGCAGATAACATCAAATTTCGTTATTTCCGGCACAACTTCAAAGTCATCATATAATACGGCTGTAGACAGTCTATAAATGGGATAAAATAAATTATGGTAATCCAGGAAGAAATTATTTCATGGAGGAATTAACAATGCAAAATGATTGGTCGGAAAACACGTTAACAGTTGATGATGGGATCGAACTATTCTATACACGCACCGGGGACACTGATAAACCAACAATCCTGCTAGCTCATGGGCTGACGGATTCTGGCTTATGCTGGCATCAGCTCGCAAGTGATTTAGAAGAAAAATATGACCTGATCATGTATGACGCTTATGGGCATGGAAAATCTTCACGTGTTGACCCGGATAAACGCTTTGATCTTGTTGAAGATATGCATGAACTGATTGAAACCCTCAATCTTGAAAAACCTGCTGTGATTGGTCACTCAATGGGCGCTGCAACGGCATCAGGTTTTGCCGCGAAATATCCTGAGATGGTTTCTGCGATTGTCCTGGAGGATCCGCCCTGGTCTGATATGAAACTAACCCAAAAGCAATTCAAAACGACCATGGAAGAATTAAAGAAAAAGAACTTATCTGCAAAAGAGAAATCAGTCAAAAACCTGGTTAAACTGAAGAAAAAGGAGTCGCCAAATTGGGAAGAGGCAATATTAAAAGAATGGGCACAATCAAAGCATGAAATGGACCCAAATTTCTTTGACTATTATCCTTTTTCAAATCAAGGTTGGCGGAAAATTGCAGAGAAAATCACTATCCCAACTTTAATTGTCACCGGTGATGTTGAACGGCGCGCGATCGTAACTCCAGCCATAGGTATGGAAGCGGTTCAATTACTTGAAAAAGGTGAGTTTGGACATATCAGCGCGGCTGGCCATTGCGTTCGTTATGAGCAATACCAACCCTATCTTCGAATGGTGAGTTTATTCCTGGCTAGGAATATTCCTGCGTAAGAGTACCAGCTATTTCTATACAAGAAGAGATGAGGTATCGATGGCAAAACGCTTGGTATTATTAGCAGGAAATATTGGCGTTGGAAAAACATCCCTGACAGAGCGTATTGGTCAGCGTTTAGGGTGGAAGACAGCCTANGAATCTGTAGCCGACAATCCCTATTTACCAGATTTTTATAANAACATGCGTGAATGGGGATTTCATTTGCAAATTTATTTCCTGGGGCATCGAGCTGAACANCATATAAACCTTGCGGAAATCCCTGAGTCTGCCATCCTTGATCGAAGCATTTATGAAGATGCCCATATCTTTGCCCGTGCTCTCCATCATATGCAGAACATGAATGACCGTGACTACTATGCCTATCTCAGGCTTTATAACCTGGTAGTAGAAAACCTCCCAAAGCCGGATTTATTGATTCACCTGGAAGCCCCTGTATCCATTTTAATGGCTCGTATCCGGCGTCGGGCACGGAATATTGAGACAGGCATTTCGGAAGATTACCTTGCCCTCCTGGAAAGATTTTACAGCGAATGGATTGAGGGGTTCGACCTCTGCCCGGTTCTTACAATCCGAAGTGATGATTTGGATTTTGTTCACAAAGATGAACATCTTGACATCGTTGTTCAACGGATAAAAGAGAAATTATCAGGACATGAAGAAATGGTGTTTTAGGCAGGAAACAGTTACGGGGTTATTTGGTACTAGTCGATTAGGTATTTTTATATTAGCTATCAGGCACTCATATATTGGGACTTATGACATCAAGTGATTATGCACCATAATGGTTGCATCATTCATTAAGATTAAGATTCATCTACCGATTCCATTGCTTTGATTTAAATCAATACATAACACTATAATTAATTGATATTTGATGGTTTAAGAATATGTTGCAACTTTCTTCCCAGTAAATCGTATATCATTGTAGAAAAGCATCGAGGAGACTGTGTGAGCGAGCAAGAAGCACTTTGGATACAAGAAGCACTAAAAGGAGATGACCGGGCTTTTGGTAACCTGGTTGAAATATATCAAAAACCAGTCTTCAGCCTGTGCTATCGAATGCTTGGCAACAGCAGAGATGCCGAAGATGCCTCTCAGGAAAGCTTTATTCGAGCCTATCGCTATTTAAAGAGATATGATCCAAATCGCTCCTTCGCAACCTGGTTATTGTCCATCGCAGCACACTATTGTATCGATCGTACACGAAAAAAGCGGCTGCCAACAATCTCAACCGATGTGATCCCTGCCGAAATTGTCGCAGACCACAATGCACCTAACCCTGAAAAAGAATTCCGGGGTAGGGAAAAGGAATTATTAATTCAGAACATCATGAACGAATTAAAGCCAACAGATAGAGCAGCTGTCATATTGCGGTATTGGCATGATTATTCTGAAGTTGAAATAGCAGACGCCCTCGACCTCACCGTGAGCGCGGTGAAAAGCAGACTGTACCGAGCTCGCAGATCTTTGGCTGAAGCCTGGCTCGAAAAGGAAGTTTCAAAACCCTTAAATGAAAGGAGAGCGCATGAGTCACCAGCCTTTTGAATCATGGCTGTTTACAGATGACACACTGGAACCGGAACAATCGGAAGCATTAAATTCCCACCTGGAACAATGCGAAAATTGCCGTCAAATGTCAGTGGCACTGGACCAGGTTTTTAAAGTCATCTCAACCAGTGAAAATCCCGAACCCAAACCTGGATTTACTCAAAGATGGTATCAGCATTTAAGCCTATACAGGGAAAAACGCAGTGAGCAGAAGATTTGGTTAATTGTCCTTGGCTTATTCGCCCTTGCAACTTTAATCTTATTGGGGTTGTTCTTCTTGAATATATCAAATTTCAATTGGGGATATGGCCTCGGTCAATTTATTGCTAACTTTAGTCTGATTGCTGGAAAAGGAAAACAAATTCTCCGTACCGCACGGTCCCTTTCCAATGCCTTCCCCATCCTCATCCCAATAATGGTTGTTTTTGGCATTGGATCATTTTCAGCAATAACAGCCCTGATTATCACCTGGTTCAGTTCGATCATCAGGATTTATCAACCTGCAAAAGAAGGAGTTCAACTAAAATGAAAAACTTACAGAAATTCTTATTTGGTTTGATGGGGGTTTTGATCATCACAATGATCTTTCCCTCCCAAGTGCATGCCTCGCCTGTTGAAGATGATCGCATCATTTTCGGTGAGAACTATACCCTGGAATCCGGAAGGATCCTTAATGGCGACTTGGTTGTTATTGGCGGTATTGTGAATATTGAAGTGGATGCGACCGTGGATGGGAATGTTGTTGTAATCGGTGGTTTGGTCACAGTCGACGGCACCATTACCCGCGATCTGACTTCATTAGGTGGAACAATCAATTTAGAGGAAAACGCACTTGTTCAAGGAGACTTAATTTCCCCAGCCAGCTATGTCAATCGTGATCCAGGTGCCGTTGTGCAGGGTGATCACATTGAGGGTTGGTATCTGCCATTCAGGAATTATGACCTGCCCAACAGGATAACCACAGTACCTGTAACCCCACGTTTCTCAGTTCTTCAAATCGCCAATCGCATCGGAAGATGGATCGCCTTTTCTTTGATTATGACCGGATTGGGGGCATTGCTTCTTTTGATCATGCCAAAATCCACAGAAGCTATGTACAGCGCATTAGTTGCACAACCCTGGCAGATGTTGGGGTTCGGTGCCCTGACTGCCGTCGTCATGCTATTTGGAGGTTTGATCCTGACGTTAACCATCTGCTTGATCCCCATCGTCATAATATTGGGACTTACTTTCGCCCTGGCTGTTCTGGTTGGTTGGTTGACCCTGGGGTATTTCCTTGGTAAGACAATCTCACAAAATCTCTTCAAAACAACTTGGCACCCGGTTCTATCAGCAGCGATCGGGAACCTGCTGCTTTACTTAATCGCTAGTGGTTTGGATTTAATCCCTTGCCTGGGTGGATTTTTAGTCTTCTTGACCATGTTATTTGGATTAGGGATGGTAGTTATCACCTTATTTGGTACCAATCCTTACCCTCGAGAAATAAATAGAGCAGGGAAGAAACCAGAAGTCTTATTTGAGGAAAAACAATCCGATTGGACCCAAGAACCATTACAAGAAGAAACACTTTCTTCAATCAAGGAAGAAGACCTTAGCGAGCACCCCATTGATGATCTGGATCTTAATGCAAGAACCAGGAACACACTGAAAAATGCCGGCCTGACGAGTATCGAACAAATCCTTGAGCAGCTTCAGATTGGAGATGAAACATTACTTACAATCAACGGTTTTGGAATGCAGTCCCTCAAAGATTTGAAAGACGCGTTGGACAGATCAGGATATCAGGTACCAGGGACCAAAGAATAAAGTCTGATATGGTGAATGTACACAACTGTTGTTTTATTTCTCCGAAAATATTCAGGAGGTTCTAATGAAAAAACAAACTATCCTTGCCATTCTCGTCTTAATTTTGGCTGCAATGGCTTGCTCAATTCAAAATATTGAGATGAAAACAATTGAACCACGGTTCATAAACATCAATGAACCTCTTCCAGAAAGCCTTGCCGGCACCGAATTAGTGTTCAAGATGACTGGAGGAAAATTTAACATCACTCCGGAGGCAGAGGGACTTGTCAATGGATCCATTTCATATAATGTTGAACAATGGGAGCCTGAATTTACACGAAGTAATTATTACTATGAAATAAAACAAAGGAACCCCTATAACATCACCGGCATCCCCACTGGAAATATTAAAAACCAATGGGATCTGGGATTGTCAACGGTTCTGCCNCTTGATCTAACCATTGAGGGCGGTGCCAGTGAGAATGTTTTTGATTTTTCGGGTTTGCAGTTATCCCGCCTGGATATTGTTCAGGGGGCTAGCGAATCGATAATTCGCTTTGATAGTCCCAACCCCATATTAATGCAGAATTTCACCTTCAAAACTGGTGCTTCATCAGCAAAACTTTATGGTCTAGGAAATGCTAATTTTGTATCTATGAGCATGTCCTGCGGCGCTGGTGACTACACTTTGGATTTTGCAGGTGTATTAACTCAAAACAGCACAGTCGATATCAAATCCGGTATCAGCAACATTACCATAATTATTCCAGCGGACATGAACGCCACGATCAATAACCAGGGAACAGTCAGTAACATCAATACCCAGGGGACATGGTTGGTTCAAAATGAGACGTATCAAACCATGGTTGAGGGATCCTTACTAACCATCAACCTTGACATGGCTGTCGGTAATGTGAATTTGATTCATGGAGAATAAAAATCGTAATAATGACTGTTCAAAATTAATTTAAATTTTTTACAATTTTTGTCAAAATCATTATTGACAATTTTCACAGTTTATGGTTTAATAAAATCACTCACTGGCCGGGTGCCCCCCTCACTCGGTCAGTGAGTATTTTAATAAATAATCTTAATTTTCCAAAACTAACAGAAAATCCAGTTAAGACAAATCAATTTTGATAAATCTGATTTTCTTTAATATACCTGTAGATTTTTGGTAAGAGATAATAACGGAAAGCTCGATTCTGGCGGGCACGTCGTCGGATCTGTTCGGCAGAAATCTCAAGTAACGGCGCCGTTACAAAATTTAGTTTCCTTTCTAATTCCGGTAGCGCTTGGAATAATTCCGAGAGTTCAATATCATCCCCCGGCCTGCGCATCACCCCAATCCCATCCATGGTAGATAGGAATTTTTCAGCGTGATACCACTTTGGAAGATCTTCCAGTGAATCTCCGCCCATCAAATAAATTAAATCTCTCTCGGGATATGTATCTTTTAAAATTTCTGCTGTATCTACAGCATAATGAGGACCTGGTCTGTCGATATCAACCCGGGAAAGGCTGAAAGCCTCATCTTCTTCAATTGCCATCTGGACCATGTTAAGGCGATCTTCGATGCTTGATATTTCTTTTCCCTGCTTATGGGGTGGATCAGGCGTCAAAACCCAAATTGTGCAGTCCAAATGGAGCTGGTCTCTGGCTTCGGAGGCTAAAATTAGATGTCCCACATGGGGCGGGTCAAATGTACCACCAAATATACCAATCCGTTCTTTATCCATATATCAATCCTGCCATTCCAGGGCGTATTCTCCAATATAAACGGTATCACCTTCCTCAACGCCGGCTTCTCGTAAGGCTTCCTCGACACCAATATTCTCCATCAACCGTTGAAAACGGCGAACCGACTCATGGTGCTCCCAGTAAGTCATAGCAGCCGCACGCTCAATCGCTGCACCGTTTACCTGCCATCCATCCTCCAATTCTTCAATTGTGAAGGCTTTCGGATCCTCTGAAGCACGGTAAACTGGCATCACTTCGACAGGTTCGGGTTCCGGGGCTTCTGCAATCAATTCTACAGCTCGCCACATCAATTGATCCACATTCTCATGGGAAACGGTAGAGATCGGCAAAATATCATATCCTAATGCTTTTATTTTACTTTTTACTTCAGCCCACTTTTCCTGAACCGACGGGAGGTCCATTTTGTTGAAGGCAACAATTTGCGGCTTGTCTTGAATCTTTTCATCAAACAAGGCCATCTCGCTGTTTATCTGGGAAAAATCAGAAATGGGATCCTCTGATAAGCCGTCCAGCACATGAATTAAGACTTTCGTCCGTTGTATGTGGCGCAGGAAAGAAAATCCCAATCCAACCCCCTGGTGTGCCCCCTCAATCAACCCGGGGATATCTGCCAGGACAATAACTGTGTCAACGTCCAGTTTTGCAACACCGAGATTAGGGGAAAGCGTGGTAAATGGGTAATTCCCAATTTTTGGCTTTGCGTTTGTAACAACGGATAAAAGGCTTGATTTACCTGCATTCGGAACGCCAACAATACCAATATCGGCGATCATTTTCAATTCCAAACGCAGTGTGCGTCCTTCTTCCGGTTCGCCGCGTTCTGCCATCCGGGGTGTCTGGTTACGGCTGGTAGCAAAGTGTTGATTTCCTCTCCCACCGCGGCCGCCTTTTGCAACAACAAGCTGCTGTCCATCATCAACGAGATCACCCATCAAATCACCAGTCTCATTATCATAAACGAGTGTGCCCGGAGGAACATAAACAACTAGGTCCTTTCCAGATTTACCGCTCATATTGTTGGGTCCGCCGTTCTTCCCGCTGTCTGAAATATAGCGTGATTTATGGCGAAAATCAAACAGGGTATTGATATTGGTGTTGACTTCCAAAATAACATCTCCTCCCCTGCCGCCGTCTCCCCCATCAGGTCCACCTCGAGGCTTGTATTTTTCGCGGTGAAAATGGACCATCCCATCGCCGCCGCGCCCGGATTCAACATAAATTTCTGCTTCGTCTAAGTACATAGATAGATACCACCAACTTTTTTTCTTATATTTCTTACAATTCGGCTATTAATCTTACCGCATTTACGACAATAAAGAATGTAGGGGCAAGGCATGCCTTGCCCCTACGATTTATCAATATTTGAGACTCATCATATTGGTTTCCCTCAGTCCTGGGAAACCTCAGACTCTGAAAAAAATTTTACTTGCCAAACCGTTTCTCAAGAATTGATGTCAGGGTTGGTTCACCAATCTCCTGAAGTTCATAACGAACTCGCTGGATTGGCTTATTGATCTTAATAATGCGGGTCAGATCAATGGGTGTGCCGCTCAGCACCAGGTCAACATCGGCTTTGTTGATGGTCTCTTCCAAATCATGCATCATCGCATCCCCATATCCCATGGCGGGCAGGATCGTGCCAGTGCCAGGATATTTCTCATAAGTCGCTTTGATTGAGGCAACCGCATAGGGACGAGGATCGACAATTTCACCTGCCCCAAAGCGTTTTGCCGCGACAAAACCGGCGCCATAAGCCATTTCACCATGAGTCAGGGTTGGACCATCTTCTACCACCAGGACCCGTTTCCCGCGTATCGCATCCGGATCATCAACAAACAGAGGCGATGCGCCTTCAATGACCACAGCNTCTGGATTCAAAGCATAAAGATTATCACGGACAGTGATAACATCTTCAGCATTAGCAGTATCAACCTTATTGATCACAAAAACGTCTGCCAAACGAACGTTAGTTTCTCCAGGATAATAATGCAGTTCATGCCCTGGGCGATGGGGATCTGCCACAACGATCAACAGATCTGTCTTATAGAAGGGGAAGTCATTATTTCCGCCATCCCACAAAACAATATCAACCTCTTTTTCAGCCTGGCGTAAAATCGCCTCATAATCAACTCCAGCATACACAATCACATCATTATCGATGTGGGGTTCATACTCTTCTCTCTCTTCAATGGTGCATTCATGCTTGTCCAGATCGCTGTAATTGGCGAAACGCTGAACTTTCTGTTTGACAAGATCGCCATAGGGCATTGGGTGACGAATCGCAGCAACCTTATAGCCCATATCACGTAATATCAATGATACACGCCGGGTTGTCTGGCTCTTGCCGGATCCTGTCCTCACAGCACACACGCCAACAACCGGTTTGGAGGATCTGATCTGTGTTTTTTCAGTTCCCAACAATCGAAAATCTGCACCTGCAGCATTTACCAGTGAAGCCTTATGCATCACATATTCATGGGGGACATCGCTGTAAGCGAATACCACCTGGTCAATTTCCTCGTCACGGATGAGGTTTTCCAACTCAGATTCCGGATAAATCGGGATCCCATTGGGATATAACCCGCCGGCTAATTCCGCAGGGTATTTCCTACCCTCAATATTGGGGATTTGTGTGGCAGTGAAGGCCACAACATCATAATCCTCATTATCCCGAAAAAACGTGTTGAAGTTATGAAAATCTCGCCCTGCAGCGCCCATAATGATGGTTCGAATCTTGGTCATTGAAACAATATCTCCTTTTAGTAATTATTTTGGTCAACAAATTGATCTATGTTTATCACATCATATTCGGGGATTTGATCCCCAGCAAATCAAGACTGGTCGCGATGACCTGTTTTGAGGCTGCCACCAGCCGTAATCGATAATCTCTAATGCCAGGTTGTGCGTTCAACACCTGACAGGTATTATAAAAGTCATTAAAAGCCTTAGCCAAGTCAAAGGCAAGGTTCGCAATCGTNAATGGACGATATTCTTCTGCAGCTTTAACCACATCTTGGGGCAAGCGGGTAAGGCATTCAATCAGGTCAATCTCAGCCTTAGCAAGTTCATTAGGGAAACTTCCTGATTCTTTTGGTATTACATCACCAGCTTTTCGTAAAATACTGCCTGCTCTAACATGGGCGTATTGGATATAGGGCGCGGCCTGACCGTTGAAATCCAACGCTTCATCCCAATCAAAGGTCACAACTTTTGTGTTATCCCGTGAGAGCATACTGTATTTCAGTGCTCCCAGTGCAACAGCTTCTGCAATTGAATCCATGACAGCATCAGATAACTCAGGGTTCTTTTGTTCAACAATTTCCCTGGCTCTGCTGGTGGCTTCTTCCATCAAATAATCAAACAGCACTACCGTACCTTCACGGGAAGACATGGTGACATTACCTGGCAAATTCACCAATTCATAAGCAAGGTGATAAAGCTTGTCAGCCCATTCATACCCCAGAATTTCAAGAGTCTTGAATATTTGCCTGAGATAGAGGGATTGACGTACATCGATCACATAAACCGACCGATCCAGATCATAATCTTCAAACTTCTTAATTGCAAGTGGTAAATCCTTTGTCGCATAAAGTGAAGACCCATCTGAACGAAGTAAGACCAACACCCTGTATTCGTCCTCCGTGCCAACATGAGCATCCAGGTTGATGATCACCGGTTCCTCAGGACGAAGATCCTCTGCCAGACCGGATTTCACCATCTCTTCAACCAGTTTCACACCTGGATCTTCCACTTCGCTTTCGAAATAGATACGGTCAAATTCCTCACCAAGCTGATTGTAGATTTGTTCAAACCCCTCCAGGGACCATTGTCGAGTCTTCTTCCACAATGCCACAACTTCTGGATCCCTCGCATTCCACCGGGCATACAATTCTCTTACTTCGGCTTCGTTCTCTCGGTCCTGGTAGAGGCGATCTGCTTCAGCATAGATTTGATTCATCCAGTGGGTTTTGTCTTCTTCCGGTTCTTCACCCCTGTGGTTCTTGAGATAATTCCACATCCACTTGACGACATGTAAGCCGATATCACCCAAATAATTAGCCCTGATGACGTCATAACCCGCGAATTCCAATATTCGACAAACGCTGCCGCCCAAAATGACATTGCGGAGATGACCTACGTGAAAAGATTTATGGGTGTTGGGTTGGGAATACTCAACCATAACCCTCTTCCCTTGGGGGTCTGCTTTTCCATACGCCTCGCGTTGGTTGAGGATTGTATCCACCACACGCTTTGCATACTCTGAGGTTAAAAAATAGAGATTCAAATAACCATTGACTGAATCTATATGTGAAAATCCAGGCAGGTCACCTAAATATTCCCTGACTCCTTCTGCAAGTTCCTGGGCTCTTTTAGGTACGATTACCTTTTTTCCAGATCGAGCTTCTGCAGCAGCAATTGGAAACATGGGTACTGCCAACCCCCACTCACCACTAAAGGGAATTTGGCGGAATTCTAGCTGTGGCTCTTCGACCCCAACCTCCCGAAGGTATTCCCTTATTTTCAATTTAAGTTCTTTTTTTTCTTTTTCAAACATATTGTCCCTTTTTGCCACTTTGATTTTACCAGAGGCAATTATAACATTGTAATTTTGGACAGGAAAAGAATCCGGTATCAAAAATCTTATGTTTTTTCAAGGAAATACAAAACGGGAGCAGTATTTGCTCCCGTTGTTGACTTTACTGATTAATACCGAAAATGCCGAAAACATTACTCCATGCTGTGCAAATGCTGCATTAGACGGCTTTTCTGTCGAGCGGCTTTATTTTTGTGAATCACACCTTTTGCAGCTGCTTTATCCAATGCCTTGGTTGCGGCCTTTGCTGCCTCGTTTGCCTGTTCGGCATCACCGCTTTCGATGGCTAACCTTGCCCTGCGAAGAGCAGTGCGAAAATTACCTCGAACCACGCGGTTGCGTGCGCGGCGTTTAATGTTTTGCCGGTTTCGTTTGATTTGCGATTTAATATTTGCCAAAGTCGTTCCTCCATCAATTACTGGAAAATTCTAGAATAATCACGAAGAAGTATTTTACCTGAGCGATATTGATTTGTCCAGTCAATCAAGCCCAATTTCCGGGTATTTTCATAATAATTTTGTTACTAATTATAAATCGGCAGCAAAAATACCCTCCCTGTAGTGAGTGGATTTAAGGTTAGGTCGCTCAGTAAAGTTTGGCTCAACATCATTTTCTGTTTTTTGCCATTATCATTTGATTGTTGATTTGCCCCTCACCTAACCTCTCCCCCGAGGGGGAGAGGAATTTTGGTCTCAGATTGAGGGTTGAAAAAAATGATAATTTTAAGCCTTCGCCTCATTTTGAAAACCTTCAATGTAAGTCTTTATTTCAGGAATTGCTGTGAGCTTTTCATGAAAGAAATTGTTCACAACGTTTATCACCTCATCCCGGGCAGCTTCAGCCTCACTGGATAATTTTGAGTAATCCTCCTGACGAATGATGGCGTCTCTGAAGCGCAAGATCTTGGAAACGATCTCAGCTTCCCGGGCATCCTCCATAACCCGTATCACTTCAAACATCAAATTTTCAGCTTGTTTAATCAATTGTTCTTCTTTGAAAGAGGATTTTGCATGGATGGCATCATCTACTGTACGGATGAGTGACCAGACCTGGTAAAGCATCGACGCCGGCTCATCAAAAAGCTCTCTTAAAAAGACAGCTTCCTGGTAGCGCCCGGTTAATCGGAAGATATTATACATGCGTTTTGCTGCCTTGCCATAGTTGATATTCTTCGTAACATATTTCTTCACTTCCCCTTCCAGCGCTTTAACATACTCATCCAGCGCATCGGCACTTACATGCTGGGAGAGTTTGGAGAAAATCGGCACGGATTCTGCCTGGAGATAAACTTCCTGGAAATAAGGATCCAGGTATCCATCGAGAGGGGTGATGATGCCGTCAGGCGCTTCCCAGGTCACATCCAGCATATTGCTGGCATTCGCCAGGGTCCCTTCAATGGGGTCTGCCACCACCCAATCCAATTTACACCAACCAGGATTCTGGGCAGCCTCTTCCCAAGTGATGATCATTTCTTTTCCTTCAGGAGAAAACCCGACTTTCTCACCATCCTCGATCTCATCCGGGCTCCAGGAAATCGGACTNCCGGCAGAAAAAGTGACTTTCCCTTTAACAAAATCATTGGGATAAGACCCCAACTTCACTTCAATCAATTGGTAACTTGGGCCTTTAACTGTGCTGAGAGCCTTTTCACGCATAATTTCAGCCAGGATCTGACAGGCCGCCTCCTTAGAATCAGCGATGATATTGACCCGCTCAAAGTAATCACAATCCCCTGGAAATTTTTGGAACTTTGACTGGGCTGAAGAACCCGATAAGGCTAATGCTGTCTCAACTTTTCCAGGAACATCAATAAATTCAACCAGTTTACCAATATGGCGAAAATATCCAAGGCGTTCCGGGTCAAAATCCAGCATGGTGATATTCTGCCCAAAGACGCCGGTGCGCTCGTCAAATTTGATCTGATCCCAGGCACCTTCAGTGCCCTCAATGGACTTCAGCCATTCATTTGCTTCCTCAATGTTCAATTCCACATTAAGCCGCTTTGCGGCTTCTACAACCTTCTCAATGTCTGTAAACGCATACTGTTTGCTCATGATCTATCTCCTATATTGTTTTCTTATAAGCATACATTAATATGACCATTTTTGTCAAGATTTTCTAATCTTTAAAATGCCAGGAAATAATCAGTGTAGAACACATAAATGCTTGTAAGGGGGGATGCGTTCTTCATCCCGCCATTTTATGTCGCAACAAGAAATCAGGAATGTGGGCTTTAGGGATTTGGTATTAGGCAATCAGGTTTTAGGAGAAAATTCTGGTATAAACTGTTTCGCCCTGGAAGGAAAAGGGGATCATCATCACCCCGAAGAGATCGAGAGATAAAAATCAACCGCAAAACCAGGAGGAAATAAGTGTTGTAATTCGAACATTCATGGGCAAATCGAGATTCTGCTTAACCCTCATCAGAGCAAGAGCCTCCCGCTGGGTCGGTAAGTAGCTAATTATCTTAAAAAACAATAATCTCACCAACCTCCCAATACCCAATACCTGATTACTGATCCCAAAAATCCTACACTTTTCCAACAACTTAACCGTATAATAAGAGTCCAGGTTGGCCGGATGGCCGCGGGCAAACAGGTGCCCGAGGAAAGTCCGCACACCACAGGGCAGCATGCCGGGTAACGCCCGGAAGCGTGTAAGCGTTTGGATAGGGCCACAGAAATGATACCGCTCATCCGCAAGGGTGAGTAAGGGTGAAATGGTGGTGTAAGAGACCACCGGCAGGTGCAGTAATGCATCTGGACAGGCAACCCCCATGCGGTGCAAGGTCAAGCAGGAGAGAAGTCCCCTTAGGGGGACGGGAGCGGTCCGTTTCCCAATCATCTCCGGGTAGATCGCTGGAGCTGATGGGTAACCTTCAGCCAAGATAGATGTCCATCCAGGCGGGATTTCCCGCTGGACAGAATGCGGCTTACAGGCTGGCCTGGTCATTAAAAAGAAATCCCGGAGAGCAAAATCCCGGGATTTTCTGTTATTCAGCAGTCATTATAAATTTCTCAACCTTGGATTTAATATTTTATCCAGGGCAAATCCCACGAAGGCGAAAGCCAATCCCGTGATTAATGCCAGGCTGATCGGTTCCAAAACCCAGAAATAATGACCCTGGAAGGTGCCCTCATTCAAAGCCTGGTTGATAACCTTCCCCCAGGTAGGTAAGTANGGCGGGATCACGCCCAAAAATGCCAGGGTTGCTTCCAGAAAGACAAACCCGGGGATTGCAATCACCAGGTGAGGGATCATCACCGGAATAATCCGGGGGAACATATACTGGAAAATGATCCTTAAATTCGTGGAGCCGTATGACTTGGCAGCTTCTATATAGGGTTGTTCTCTCAATTGGATAAACATCGCCCGGTATTCCTTCAAAGCATTCCCAAAGACATTCATCAGGATAATCACTGTCATGATCACCCATATGCTTTGGGAATAGAGGATGTAAACCATCACCGCCACCATAATCGTGGGAATGGTAATGTTAATTTCTGTAATCCTCTGCAACACCTCATCCAAAAACCCCCCATACCAGGCGCTTATCGCAGCTAACAAAATCGTAAGGGCTGTAACCAGGGCGCCCATCAGCGCAAATGTCAACACAACCGGTGTGCCCCACAACATTGCAACGGTTAAATTCCTGCGGTGGGTGTCTGTACCGAATAGTCCAAATACCTGCCCATGCAATACGCCCCTCATATCCATATCCGAACCTTCGTCAAACAGATATGTATTGACCTTAACCTGGTAAGTGCCTTTCAATGGCCTTGAGAGATCTAANGTTGGATCACCAAANACCCTCTGGATAGAAGTGAATTCTTTTGGTTTATTAATCCGATCATTATCTTCATCTGAAAGGGCGTAGTTCATCTTATCAACAATCCTGCCCTTCTTAAGCTCCAGTTCACGTCCGTCCGGGGTTACCATTAAAATAATTGCGAATGGTGCTTTTTCTTCAAAATCCGTGGAAAAGCTAAAGATTAAATCTTGAGGAAATTCATCACCATTAAACTCAAAATCAAAGGTTAGTTGGACTTCCTGATAATTATCATTTCCCTCAAGCTGTTCTCGGTGCATCTGCCCATTGGCGGTTTCCCGGGTTGAATCAAAGAATACTGATTGAGGTAATTTTTCTTTTCTGAACAGATTAAACCATACAGGTCGGGCAAGTCGCGGTGCTTCCATCCAATGTTCACCATGCCAATAAGCCACCGCCTCCTCATAAGGAAAAGCGATCACCGTTCCAACAGCGACAATAAATAAAACAAATATTACCAAAAGGCCAACAGCTGCCAGTGGGTATTTAAATATATTTTTTCCAACTGATTTGGTTAGTGTTTGAAAATAGCCAACATCTTTGGATGATTTTTGAGAATCATCAGTCAGAGCGTCTTTTTCTACATTTTCATCAAAATAACCTCTGGAAGGTTTTTTCCAGCGCTGCTTTCCGTCTTGCTTGAAAAGACCTCCAAAAAATCGCTTTAATCCACCCTTCTTATAAGCCCTCTGCCTGACACTGCCGCCGTTTTTACCGATTCTGACTCTCGGATCCAGTAATGCATAAATCACATCTAAAAGCAGAACAGAGGCACCCATCAAGTAAGCAAACATCACCACAATGCCAACGACGACCGGCCGATCCACAAGCCTGATCGCCCGCATAAACAAGGCACCCAATCCCGACCAATTAAAAAGAATCTCAAGTGCAATCGCACCTTGCCAAAAGCTTAGGATCATCATAGCAAAGCTAGTAATAATNGATGGCAAGGTGGGTCGCAAAATATAGCGACTGCGAATAATCCGATCCGGCAATCCTTTTGCCTCAGCCAATTGGACATAATCTTCACCAGCATGCACAAGAAAGAATGTACGCCAGGTGTAAACTCCCTGGAAAAAGACACTTAACACCACTGCAGTGACCGGCAGTATCATATGATCCAGTATTTGAAGCGCGTATTGGACAGGGTCTGCAGGCGGTGCACCATCAAACATGCCTTTAAATGGCAAAATGTTCAACTCAAGGGCAAAAATCGCCAGCAAGATCACCCCATGGATCCAGCTTGGAATAGAGGATATTGGCGTCAGGGAAGATAAAAATCGATCCCAAAAATTTCCCTGATTTTTTGAGAGCAGCATTGCCAGCCATAAACTAAGAAAGAAAAGGATAAAATTCGCCCCACCAACCAGCAATAATGTGTATGGGATCCGCTCGAAGATCACATCGCGTACCAACCGGGATTTTTGATCTAGGGTTGACAAACGCTCTGCATTCCCCCACTGAAGGGTAACGCCGTCGAACCACCAGCGTGCCGTTCTGAGAGCCAGGGGTTGATGCAATCCCATCGACTCTTCGATTTGCCACCTCAGCTCTTCAATGTATTCAATTCGTTCGTCTGGTGGAATATCATCAAAGGCACCGGCAAAAGCCATCCCCCCTATCATTTCGGTGATTTGCCCTTCTTGAATCTCATCGACATACCCCCCCAGGTTGAGCACAAGTAATGTGAGATAAAGCCCAACACCAACAGCAAGCATTATGGTCAGAATCCTTACAACCAGGTATTGAGATAACCTTTTAAAAGACTTAAGGAAAATATCCCAAGAAAATTGTGGGCGTGTTTTTTCTTGTTCTTGCACCTGGAAAAATGACTCGGAATTCAAGATCAGATCTCCAAACCTTTGATTTTATTAATCAATTTTGTGAATTGGTCAATAATTGCTGGTATATAATCACTGAACGGCATAATAATTTCAACTGATTTTTCCTTATTCATCAAAATATCCTGTATGTATCGCTCTATTGTAATACAAAAACCATCTTCCGTTGAGGTACAGGATAAAAACAATCGAATACATTCCTCTAAATAATAATGCTATTGATTTTTTATACCAAATCTTTATATAATTAAGCATGCCGGAAATGATTTATACTCTTGGGCATAGCAACCTCGATTTTATGAGGTTCATTTCATTGATCCAGGCGAACAACATTAACCACATCATCGATATTCGCAGCATCCCTTACAGCAGACGAGCACCCTGGAGCAATAAATCTCGCCTGCCTGAGATGTTAAGACCTTTCCGAATCCATTATACGTACTTGGGTCATAAACTTGGGGGAAAGAAAAAAACCATCGACCAGTATTCGAAACAGCAGGGTGTTACACCGCAGGAAATATACAAAGAAGGAATTCAACGTTTATTGCAGCTCTCAATCCGTGACAAGCTTGCACTGCTTTGTTCTGAANGCAAGCCTGAGAACTGTCATCGTCAGCATATTGTTGCCCAATCTTTGATCGAATCTGGCGTCAAGGTAATCCATATTATGGGGGATGGTTCGTTGAAGGATGCCTGGAAAGAGGATCCCGCAACTGTTCAACAAGAATTGTTCTGAAATTATTTCATCCCGCAATCAATAGGAAATTACAAAAAGCCTTAGTTTAGATCACAATTTACAGATTGTGGAATCCATCAATCAATTCTTCAGCTTAGCACAAAACACACTTGCTAAAATTAATATCCATCCGCAATTTATAAAAAATTTAATATAATAGGATATGGGTATAATGGGATTAACAAAGATAAGAGGAGTCCATGACAAACACAGACATTTTTTCCAAATCATTTATCCAACAGATTAAATCCACACATGGAGCAAATATAATTCAGCCCGTCAAAATTGGAGAAACCACTAAAGAAAATGAGCTTGTATTTTTCATCAAACCTGAGCTTCTGGATGTTGAAGATGATGAAAAAATCTTTAACAGCTTCCAGCTAATCAAGGAAAAATTTGATGCGTTCAATGTCAAAACAGATGGCGTGGCAATTATTCCGGGTGTCGTGCTGGAAGAATACGGCATCATGAACCGCCATTATGGCTTCATCAACCAGCTTTCCAGAAAGGCGTCATCTATTGTCGATGAGGAGTCTCGCCGACGGATATTCGAAACTTTAGAAATTGAGAATCCAGGGAATTATAAGATCCTGGGTGGTCACGAATTTCTAAAGACCTTTGATTCAGATATTGATGTCCTCTCAGATATTTGGTTTGCACAAACAGCAAACAAACTCCGGAGCGGGTTTTATTTCATTACAGACACTTTCAGGGATCAACCAATTATTCTTGTGAACGGTTTCCATCCTTCACAACTGCTCCACTTCACCAGGAAAGATCATAAAATCCTGCTGATGCTGATCCACACCAATTCAGATTGGTATGACCTGAAATTTGAGATGGTGGGCGACACCTTCCCGGAAAAAGCAAAATCCGGATCTATACGGGGCAGATTGTACGCACAACCAGAAACCTTCGGTCAGTCTGAAGTGGGCATAAATACAAATGGCGTCCACCTGTCCGCCGGCCCATTTGAAGCTGCTTATGAAGTGGTTAATTTCTTTGGTCCCCTGATCGATCTCGACCCGGAGGAAACACCCCCATTAGTCATAGCAAAAGCAATTACAGCCGGTGTCCACGAAAACGATGCCGTATCTTTACTGGATAATCCAAAGATCGATGACAGTGATTTGTTTTCTGAAACAGAGAATTTAAATACAGATGAAGCTGTTGCCTTTGCTAAAAGCAATTTGTTTTAATAAAAAGAAGGGGAAATAGCAGATCCAGGAGAATGATGAACTTAATTGAAGAAACCAATCTTTATAAGGAAATTCATGAGCAGCCAACGGTGATAAAAGAACTTGTGTCAAATCCACAAGAACCAATCATAGAGCTTGCCAGGCAAATCAAGAAGTGTTCCATCTCCCATGTTTTTATTGCCGCCCGGGGTACTAGTGATAACGCCGGCCGCTATGCGAAATATTTATTAGGTGCCCACAATCAAATGGATGTCAGCCTTGCTGCACCCAGTTTATTCACCATCTACAAGCAACCCCCTTCACTCTCTGGCTCCCTCGTTTTAGGGATCAGTCAGAGTGGTAAAAGCCCTGATATTGTCTCCGTTCTGAAAGAAGGTAAAAGACAGGGTGCCCTGACGGCTGCGATCACAAATTACCCTGGGTCAGATCTCGCAAAAGCTGCTGATATTGTCCTTGATTTACAGGCTGGCGAAGAAATTTCCCTTGCAGCAACTAAAACATACACCGCCCAGCTGACATCCATCGCCATCTTGTCGAATGGATTGAGCGGCGCCGCACAGCAACAGGAAGACCTTCAGATGTTACCTGAGCAGCTTGAAACAATTTTTGAAAATGAGCCCCATTTTGACAATCTCGCTGAACGTTACAGATATATGGAACACTGTGTGACAATTGGTCGAGGTTTTAATTATGCCTCGGCATTCGAATTTTCTCTAAAGCTGAAAGAGCTCACCTACACTATCGCTGAACCCTATTCCAGTGCCGACTTCCTGCACGGCCCTGTTGCAATGGTTGACCGGGGCTTTCCAACCTTTGTCATCGCACCAGATGGGGAAATGAATGCTGAGATGAAAACAATGGTTGAAAAAGTTCAAAGCCAGATGGCAGAAGTGATCATGATCAGCAATAATCCCAAACTTTTAGAGATGGCAGAACACGCCATGGAGCTTCCATCCGGGATTCCAGAATGGCTTTCACCCATCCCGGCGATCCTTCCAGCCCAAATGTTCGCGATGTATTTAGCACAGACCCGGAGCATTGACGTCGATAACCCCAGGGGGTTGAGCAAGGTCACGCAAACCTGGTAATACCAAAACGCCGAGAATGAAAAACACCCTCGGCGTTTTAATTTTCTTTTTCAAAAATTCTGCACATCATGCAGGATCAGGGTTTCCAAACCTCGCTTAGGGACATGATGTACTTGATCTTCATCCCGATAGTATTTCACAGTCCCGTCATCACCAACAGGCTCTGTAACCACACGCTCTATTGGTTTGCCAAGTGCCAGAACCAGTAATATTCGATATCGCTCCGGGATTCCCAGGGTTTTTTGCAATCCCTTCCGCTGAGCAGATCCGATCATGCATCCCCCTAAGCCCTTTTCCACCGCACCTAACATCATACTTTGAGCTGCAATACCGTGATCTACACCAAAATTTACTTGAATTTCTGTGTCCCCCAGAATAATAATATATGCCGATGGACGTTCACCTTCCTCCGGCCCTTTCCATTCCTTTAATGACCCGGCCCAACCAAGGTATGGAAATATCCTTTCATTCATCTCGGGTGTATTGCTCAACCAGAACTTCAAAGGCTGCATATTGTTGCCCGTCGGAGAATACTGAGCTAATTGCACCAGTGAACGCAAAACTTTCCCATCAACAGGATAGGATTCATCAAATCGACGATAACTTCGACTCTTTACTACAAGGGTTTTCAGATCCATTTTGTATTTCTCCTTATGCAATTGTGATCTCTTCATTGAGATAAACATCCTGAATGGCGTTCAAGATATCAATACCGTCTTTCATCGGCTTTTGAAATGCTTTGCGACCGCTGATCAGACCCATACCCCCTGCGCGTTTATTGATTATCGCGGTTCGCACGGCCTGGGCTTTATCATCCTTCCCTGAAGCGCCGCCCGAGTTGATCAAACCAATTCTACCCATGTAATTATTAATCACCTGGTAACGGGTTAGGTCAATCGGGTGATCGCTGGTCAAATCAGTGTACATCTTTTCATTAAGATATCCATAATCTGATTCCAAACTGGCCCGAATAGCTTTGAAACCGCCGTTGACCGTCGGTTGTTTTTGTTTGATAATATCCGCCTGTATCGTTACGCCAAGGTGATTTGCCTGCCCGGTCATATCCGCAGATGCCTCGTAATTAACACCATCGACTGTGAAAGCTTCGTTACGCAAATAACACCACAAAATGGTACCCATCCCCAATTCGTGAGCACGCTGGAAGGCACTGCTCACATTGACGATCTGCCTTCGAGATTCAGCCGATCCAAAATAAATTGTGGCACCAACAGCTACAGCACCCATATCAAAGGCTTGTTCCACTGAGGCAAAGAACACCTGATCATAAGTGTTTGGGTAGGATAAAAGCTCATTATGGTTAAACTTCAGAATGAAGGGGATCTTATGAGCATACTTTCGAGCCATTGCACCCAGAATACCCAAAGTCGATGCCACACCGTTGCACCCACCCTCGATTGCCAGTTTGATGATATTCTCGGGATCAAAATAGATCGGATTTGGCGCAAAAGCGGACCCTCCTGTATGTTCGATCCCCTGGTCTACAGGCAAAATTGAAAGATAGCCTGTGCCGCTTAGCCTGCCATGGTCAAAAAGCTGCTGCAAGCTGCCCAGGACGGGTGTCGGGCGGTCACTTTGAGCAAATACCCGGTCCACAAAATCAGGCCCGGGGAGGTGCAGCTGCCTTTTTGGAACGGTTTCCGAAACATGGGTTAGCAAATCTTCTGCTTCCGAACCTAATAGCGATTCAACTTCCTTGATTGATAAAGTCATTGTTCAAACTCCTTACAGAAATTGAGAAAGTGGGTATTTATGTTTAATCATACCTGTTGTTATCCCAAAACTCATTTAGGCTTGGTATATGATTAAGTTATAAAAGAATTTACCACTCATAAGCACCGATATCCGGATTGTCAGCACGCGGTAATAATAGGATATCGACATTCGGAGCAAAATTGGATGAACCAGAATCAATTGCAGGACTAGCAGCTCGTAATTGAAGATCTACATTTGGCCAACCAGATACAAACATAGGATTATTAATTAAATCGCCTTCCCCTTTTCTAGAAAAGGATCTCCATTCACCGTTAGAGATATCCTTCCTGGAAAACCCCCTTCCACTGCCTGCATCTATCGTGATCTCCTCTTCCGAATTGCTGTAAAATATGTTAGCCTCCTCATCAATAAGCCGTACACCCGGCCCCAGGTAAACACCCGTGGGACTGCCTTCCAGGGGGTCTGCGTTAAAGGCAAATATATTATTAACCATGCTCAAATCAACCTCAGGGTTTGCGATCTCTTCTGGATATCCAACAACAACCGCCCAATTTCGACTTGAATACTCGGGGTCCCACATATTGTAGGCAACGGTGTTATTGATCAGCGCTATTCACAATCAAAAGAGCCAGACCAAACTGCGCTGTCCCCTGAGCCCCAAATGACATTATTCTCAATTCTGCCCCCAGCCCAGACCTTGATTCCATTAAGGTGATTTCTCACCACCTGGTTGCGACGTACAATAATCCCTTCGATGTGACCTTCCCTGTCCCTGGAACCAAGATCTGGGGTGGTGCCGAAAAAGTGGACACGAG
>P_1C_Sed_3_UnCtyDRAFT_1000004_pt1 | contig 36234 bp, 28 predicted proteins | sample Pon1CUnioCityCA_FD_10233 | JGI IMG/M metagenome (IMG submission 10233) | reverse complement strand
GTCGGCGGCGACCACAGGGTGCGCGTGGCACCTGTAGGCGGGGGTGCTGGCGGACGCACAGCGGATCTGACGGATCACTGATCCGTGGCCTCTTTTTTCCTGTGAATAGCAGGTTGCCCCTGTCTGCACTGAAGGAGTAAGCACGCATGAGTTCTGTAACCTCATTCGCAGATCGCGTCATCCGCAACGTCGAGACGGTCATCGTCGGCAAGCGACGAGAGATCGAGCTGCTGATGGTGGCGATGCTTTGCCAGGGCCACGTGCTGATCGAGGACGTGCCGGGTACCGGCAAGACCATGTTGGCAAGGGCGATAGCTGCCAGTATGGGCCTCGATTTCAAGCGCATTCAATGCACACCCGACCTGCTCCCGAACGATATTACCGGCGTAGAGGTCTTCAATCAGAAGAGCCAGTCGTTTCAATTCCGCGCCGGACCGGTCTTTGTCCATGTCCTTCTGACCGATGAGATCAACCGCGCCACCCCGCGCACGCAGGCTGCGTTACTGGAGGCGATGCAGGAGCGACAGGTGACGACGGCGGGCATCACGCGCCCGCTTCCTGAGCCGTTTCTCGTGCTTGCTACCCAGAATCCCATCGAGTACGAGGGGACGTTTCCCCTGCCGGAGGCGCAGCTTGATCGCTTTTTGATGCGCCTCTCGCTGGGCTACCCTGCGACTGCGGATGAGATTCAGATTCTCCGCAATCTAAGAAAGGAGCACCCCATCGAGACGATCGGCCAAGTTGTGGGGGGTGATGAGATCCTGGCCTTGCACGACTCGGTGACCGACGTGCATATCGACGAGTCCTTGGAGCAGTACGTGCTCGACATCGTGCAGGCAACTCGAAACCATCCAGACTTGGCACTGGGGGCCAGTCCACGCGGTTCGCTGGCGCTTTACAAGACCGCCCAGGCGCTGGCCGCTCTGGATGGTCGTGACTACGCGATTCCCGATGACGTCAAGTCCCTGGCGTCGGTGACACTGTCCCATCGACTGATCGTGAAGCCGGAGAGCGAGCTGCGCGGGCGAACGTCGGAGGGCGTTCTGCGTCAGATCTTGGAGGAGACCGAGCTCGATATTGGAGAGCGCACGTAGGATGCGGAGATTCGTTCCATTCTGGCTCCTTCTGTTCATCATCGCCGCGATTCTTAGGATTGATTTCTTCTTCACCATCGTCTATCTCTTCTTTGCTGCCTACTTCCTCTCGCAGGTCTGGATCCAAAGGGCGCTGGGGCAACTGCACGTTGAGCGGCAGTTCGTTGACCGCGCTTTCTCCGGCGACGAGGCACAGGCGAAGCTGAACCTACACAACGACGGCTGGCTGCCTGTGCCCTGGCTGCACGTGCACGAGTCGCTGCCTGTGAACCTCAGTGCACCACCGTTTCTTCGGAATGTGATAACCCTGGGTTCTCACGCGCGGCGATCCTTCGCCTACACGCTGAACTGCCGACAGCGCGGGTACTACACTATCGGTCCGCTGCGCATGCGCGGGGGCGATCTGCTGGGGTTGACGGGTGTACGTCAAGTGGAGGTGGAGGCGGAGCCCTTTATCGTCTACCCGCGTGTGGTCTCTCTGCAAGAGCTGGGGTTGCCCACCGGCTCACCTCTGGTAGCTCTTCCGGCCCGCACAGCGCTATTCGAGGATCCGGCTCGGGTCAGAGGTGTTAGGGACTACCAGTATGGTGATTCCCCACGGCGGATTCACTGGACCGCAACGGCCAGCGCCGGTCGCCTCCTGGTCAAGCAACACGAGTCATCTATCGCACGGGAGACGCTCATCTTTCTCGACTTGAGCCGTGAACACTACGAGCAGCGCCGGCGCTACACGGCAACGGAGTTGGGCATCGTGATCGCTGCCTCAATGGCGAATCACATCATTGTGAGGGAAGGACTGAGTGTCGGTTTGGCGACCGAGGCCTGGGATCCACTCTCGGAGAGGCGGACCCGCTTCTTCCTATCCCCGCGATCTGAACGTGCCCACCTGATGAATGTGCTGGAAGTACTGGCCCGCATCGAGGTTGTGGAAGGAGCTGACTTCCCAGACCTATTGCGGCGTGACAGTGTTAAGCTATCGTGGGGAGCCACGCTCGCCGTCATTGCCGGCCAGGAGAGCGAGGAGCTGCTCGACACCCTGGTCTATCTGCGGCGAGCTGGATTCGCGGTCTCCTTGGTGTTGGTCCAGCCTACCTACCCCTCGCAGGAGCTCCGGAGGCGAGCAGATCAGCTGAGCGTCTCGGTCCATCGCGTCTGGAAGGAACAAGACCTGGAGGCGGGCCTTTGAGTCGGAACGTCTGGGTGGAGGACGTGTTCAGACCCTTGGCTGTTGGGGGCATGCTGGGCTGCATTGCCCTGTCGCTGGTGCATCTGATTCGCGTGTTCTTCCCAGATTGGAACGGGGCCTTCATGGTGGTCGGTTCCGTCGTGGCTGCCGTCGAAGCGAACTACTCCTATCGCTTGGTTCGATCCAAGAGGCTGCGTGAGTGGGACCTAGTCCGCTTCCGCGCTGCCGAGATAGCTTTGTTCTTGGTGTTACTCAAGGCCGGGAGCTATGTTGGCGATCCGTGGACCGAGGTGATCCGAGACATCCGTGCCTGGCCCCAAGATCCTTTGCAGATTCTTAATCTCGAGGTGCTGTACGGCTTCACACTAGTTCTCCTCTCTTGGGCCGCGTCGACGCGGACCACGTACGATTTGGAGCGTATCGGCGAGCCGCCGCTGAGGGACAAGTACTACGTGCCTCCCGTGGAGGCTCTCGTCAGTCGTTTCTTCTGGGGCGGAGTGATGCTCCTGTGGATCGCCGGCCTCACGCGGATCGGGATTGGCAGCCTGTTGAATCTGAGCCGTCCCGCGGTGCCTGGGATCATACTCAACGTCTTGATCTACTACGTGCTTGGTCTGGTCATGCTGGGACAGATACAGTTTGCCCAGCTTACCTTGCGCTGGCGCAATGAAGGGCTGGAGTTGCCGGGCAGATTCACTGGTCATTGGATCCGCTACACGCTTGTCTTCCTGGGCTTGGCAGCTCTGGTCGCTTTCCTCCTTCCCACCGCCTACACATTGCCTTTGCTCGACGTTGTCGCCATCGTCGTCCAGGCGGTCCTCTACGTGGCCAACGTCATCTTCCAGCTGGTGCTCCTTGGTTTTCTTCTTCTGCTGACGCCTCTGGCCAGACTGCTGGGGGGCGAGATTCGCAGCCATGCTTCGGATCCAGGCCCGCCGCCTCAGCTTCAGCCTGCGACACCGGGTGGCTCGACGCCCCCCTGGTTTCAGATTGTGAGGTCTGTCGTCTTCTGGGCTTTCGCGCTGGCTGTGGTGTGGTACGTCGTCCGCAGCTATCTGCGCGATAGGCCGGAGCTAGCCGCGTCCCTCGCCCGAGTCAAGGTGTTCCAGGCCGCCAGGCGTGCGCTGCGGGCTTTTTGGCGGCGGCTGACTCACTTCATCGGTGCGGCCGGTGATCGCATCCCGAAGCAACTGCGATTGCTGCAGAGGCGGAGGGATGGAGACGGTGGGCTGGNGGATGGTGAACNGTTCCGNTTCTTCCACCTGGGCGCTCGGTCGCGCAAGGAGAAGCTGCTCTACTACTATCTAAGCATCCTGCGGCGGGCAGCTCGGCAGGGATATCCACGCGGGCAGTCGCAGACGCCCTATGAGTATGGTAGGGATCTGGGGCCAAACATTGCTGGTGCGAAGGCGGAACTGGACAGATTGACCAGTGCTTTCGTTGAGGTGCGCTATAGCAGACACGAGGTCGATGATGAGCGTGAACAGCACGTGCGCGCGGACTGGAAAAGGGTGAGGACGGCATTGCGCTCCCTGGGACGTCGGACAGAGCCTGAGGCTAAGACGGAGACCGACGAGAGCAACTAGCCGTTGAGACGGCTAGAGTTTGACCGTGACGCTCAAGATTGCGTGAGTGTCACGTCTCCCGCCAAGAGCCTTCGCAGAGCGCCGTTCTCCGAGCGCAGAAGGAGCGCTCCGTTTTCGTCCACCGCCTCAGCGACGCCCTCAAACGCATCGCCAGCCGCGGTGACGTGCACTCGATGTCCCAAGGTGATCAGTCGTGCGGACCACTCCCCGCGCGGGTTCTCACCGCCGCTCAGACGTCTGTATCTCTCCTCGGTCACCTCTAGCATCTCGATGAGCAGCTGTGCTCGATCGAGCTCATGCCCTGTCTCGGCCAGGATGCTGGTGGCATTGGGCGCCAGCTCGTTCAAGGCGCTTTCGGGCACGTTGACGTTGATGCCGACACCGACGACAATAAAGGCCAGATCGGTATCGACCAATCCAGCTTCGCTCAGGACCCCGGCCAGTTTGCGCCAGGTTGGTGATGTGGTACTTGGGATCCGAGACCTGATGACGAGGTCGTTGGGCCACTTGAGGGCTACCGACAGGTCGGTGAGGCTTTCAACGGCATCAGCCGCTGCCATGGAGCAGAGCATGGTCAATCGATGAAGCTGTACGGGCTGAAGGTCGGGTCGGAACAAGATCGAGCAGAGCAGGTTGGCACGCGGAGGCGCAATCCAGCGTCTACCGAGACGACCGCGGCCCGCTGTTTGCTCCTCCGCTACGACCACAGCGCCGGCGGGAGCGCCCTGAGATGCCAGGTCCTTTGCTGCGTCGTTCGTTGAACCGACATGGCTCAAGTAGACGATCTGTGTCCAGAAACTGGAAGTCTCCAAGGCACGCTTAACCTGTTCTAGCTGGAAGTCATTGACCGCGTGCACGGTCCTGTCTTTGCTGTCTGCTCCTGGGGTCGCCATCACCCAAGTCCCTGGGTAGGGCCGCTGCGTTGCTTAGCACGGAGACCGACGCTAGGATCGTCAGCGGAGGGTTCAGTCACGGAGTATCTCTCTCGAAATGACCAGTCGTTGAATCTCGTTCGTCCCCTCACCAATCTGGCAGAGGCGCTGATCGCGGTACATGCGCTCGACCTCATACTCGCGAACGTAGCCGTACCCGCCGTGGATCTGAATCGCGTGGTGACAGACCCGCTCTGCTATGTCGGTGGCGAAGAGCTTCGCCATCGAGGCCTCTTTGGTGTACGATTCGTCTTGTTCCTTCAACCAGGCAGCGCGGTGGACCATGAGTCGGGCGGCATCGATCTCGGTGGCCATGTCAGCCAGCATCCAGCGGATAGCCTGGAAGTTGGCAATGGGCTGACCAAACTGCTCCCGTGTTTTCGCGTAGTCAACAGATCGTTCATAGGCTCCTTGGGCCAAGCCGAGTGCCATAGCCGCTATGGCCACACGCCCCGCATCTAGGGTGATCAAGAACTGCCGGAACCCCTCATCCTCAGCACCCAGCAGGTTTTGGGCCGGTATGCGGCAGTTCTCGAAGAACAGCTCTGAGGTCACGGATCCCTTGAGCCCCATCTTCTTCTCGTCTCGTCCGGGCTTGAAGCCCGGTGTTCCTTTCTCGACGATGAATGCGGAGATACCCCGGGTGCCCTTATCTGGATCGGTCTTGGCGGTGAAGACGATCACGTCGGCGATGGAACCGTTGGTGATGTAGATCTTCTGGCCATTGACGACCCACTCATCGCCGTCGCGTACAGCGCGGGTCTGGGTGGCCCCTGCGTCCGAACCGGCCTGGGGCTCTGTCAGTCCGAAGGCCCCGATGCTTGCGCCGCTCAGCAGAGGGGGCAGGTATTTCTGCCGCTGTTCCTCGGAGCCAAAGCGGTAGATGGGTTCGCAGCAGAGCGAGGTGTGGGCGTCGAGCGTGATAGCCATCGAGCCCGATGCCCGGGCGACCTCCTCCAGAGCGATGACCATGGCATGGTAATCAGCGCCGGAACCGCCATATTGGGGAGGGAAGGGGAGGCCTAGGAGCCCCACCTCGGCCATCCTGCGGAAGAGATCGTGAGGGAACTTGTCCGTAGCATCGATCTCCTCGGCGCGAGGCGCGATCTCGCGCTCGGCAAAGTCCCGCACCATGCGACGAAGCATGCGCTGTTCTTCTGTGAATTCGAAGTCCATCGCGTCTGTCTCCTCCTATTTGCCGATGACCATCCCCGTCGGATCGATGTCGTCCATCGTCTCCAGTGCGAGCCTGGACGGCGGCTCGGTTGTCGGGACCTGATCGGGGACGATAAGCTCGAAGCTAGTCGCATCTTGGATGTCTTTGACCGAGACACCTGGGTGGATAGCCACCAGTCGCATTTGTTTGGTCGTCTCCTCAAAGTCGAACAGGCCTAGCTGAGTGATGACACGGTAGGGGCCGGTGTTGGCGGGCAGTCCGGCCTGCTCGCGGGCTCCGGGCCCGTCCAGGTAGCCCGGCGTGGTGACGAAATCGAGGGTATCGACAAAGCGACGCGGATCCTGGCGCATGATGATGATGGTGCGCCAACAGAGGGATCCAACATCGTTCGCCCCACCGCTCCCAGGGAACCGTACCGTGGGCCGGTGCCAGTCGCCGATAACCGTGGTATTGAGGTTCCCGTAGCGGTCGATCTGAGCGGCGCCTAGGAAACCGTAGTCGACGTAACCAGCCTGGCTTGCGGACATCACATCGTGCATACTTGAGGCCGATACGGCACGGTGGAAGGTGCGGCTGTCCCCAACGGAGATGGGCAGGACGGGCACCTGCGGCCCAATGCCTCCCGCCTCGAAGATGATGAGGAGGTTCGGCGCGTGGGTCCGCTGAGCCAGCATCGCCGCGATCATGGGCATGCCTGTCCCGACGAAGACCGAGCTGTTATCCTCCAGAAGACCAGAGGCGACATAGGCCAGAAGCTGGGTNGGATTGTATTCCCGGCTCATTCTTTCCCTCCCTTTCGGCTGGTACCTCTCTTTCCGTCCAACCAGGGGGCCTCTAACGGGGCTTCCAGGTGCTCCACTTGGCGCAGGTACTCTAACTGCTCATCGCCGCCGATAAGTTCTAGGTAGGTTTCGAAGGCGTCTATCCCGTGGACATAGCGATCCAGGTACGCAGCCACACCTTCGTCCGTTTTGGAGAGGCGCAGCCATTCACCGATGTGTTGCTCATCGAAATAGTAGTGTCCCGGCATAAGCGTCGGATGCGCGCCGTAGCGCACCTCGGACACCGCATCGACCAGGTAGTAGGGAATGATGGTATCTTGGGGAGACTGGCGGATGACGTCGTTATCGACAATCTCCTCCGTCGTCATGATCAACCGACGGGCGGCGCGGGCCAGCTCAAAATCCTCAATGGTGATGCCATCGATCTGAGCGTTACCATACTTGTCGCTCCGGTGAACGTGCATGAGAACGACGTCCGGGTAGCAGGCGGGCAACAGCATGATCGGTTTACCAGTGAACGGATCCTCTATGACCTTGGCAGAGCTCCGCGCCAGGGTATCGGTGCCGAGCATGACGCGGCTGGGGATGAAGGGGAGACCCATAGCTGCTGCCAGGAAGCGCCATTGGTAGCCGGCATTGCTGATCTCGGCGATCACTTCGCAACGTCCGCTCTCAGCGGCGCGGCGCGACGCTGGCGACAGTCCGCGGAGCTCGTGTCCGAAAGCGTAGGCGACCTCGATGCGATTGACGCAGCCAGCGGCAATCAGGATGTCGGAATCGTGCACCGCTGTCTTGCCACAAAGGGTGATGTCGCGTTTCTTCTGCCGGATGATCTCGTAGACCGAGGCCATCGAGACGCGTATGTGTCCGAACCCTCCGCAGGCGACCAATGACCCGTCCTTGACGTATTCGCCGACCGCATCCTTGACGGTGGTTCGCTTGTCCTTCAGAGCGCGCGTCTTGTGCTGGGCTACCCAGGCTCGATGCTCGTCCGGGTCGTGCCAGCCAATCAGCTCGCCCTGTCCTGTCTGGAGAACGTCCATCGTGTCACCTTCCTTTTTGGTCGTTGAAGAGGTGCCGGTCAAGAACTAGGCGTGAATTCCGCTGGTCAGGTGGCCCTCAGCCACTGTTGCATGGGCAAGGCCACTTGTGGTGTGAGCGATACCCACATCTCCTCGCTTTCCCAGTACAACGATGCCTCCCCGGCCATCAGTGCGCTCTGTCAACACGGCGATAGCTGCGTCCGCCGCCTCCTGAGCAGTCATGCCTCTCTCTAAGAAGTCGCAGGCTGACTTACTGATGACGATTTTCATCAGGTGTTCGCCCTCGCCGGTGGCCGAGACAGCTCCCGTCCGATCATCAGCATAGGCGCCGCAGCCAACCAGGGGCGAGTCTCCCACGCGACCGGGATGCTTGTTGAAGGTCCCACCGGTGGAGGTGGCGGCGGCCAAGTGACCGGCGGCGTCGAGAGCTACCGCGCCTACAGTGTCACCTGGGCTGTCGCCACTGGTCACCGCCGCGGGGAGGCCCTCTGTCTCCTGTTCACTGGAGGTGGCCGAGCGCCACCGCGCCACCTCCCGATCTACCACCAGCTCCCAGCTTGGACAGGAGGCGAGACCATGTTCGCAGGCGAAGATCTCTGCACCTTTGGAAGCAAGAATGGTATGCTCCGAAGCTGTCAAGATGAGCCGCGCCAAGGTCACAGGATGGCGAATCCGTTTAACGGCCATGACGGCGCCCAGGTTCAGATCTCTGCCGTCCATGATCATGGCGTCGAGTTCGATCTCTCCTCGGGCGTTCAGAACTGAGCCACGGCCTGCATCGAAGGTGGGGTCATCTTCGAGGGTGCGCACAGCAGCTTCCACGGCTTCGAGCGCGGACCCGCCGCTTGTTAGTATCTCCCAGCCGATCGTCGCCGCCCTCGAGCAGCCGTCAGTGGCCTTCTTGCGCAAGTCATCTGGGATCTCCCAGGCGCCACCATGTGCTATGATGACCGGGCTGCCCGGAAGTCTTTCCTGAGCTTGTCGATGGGATGTTGGACGCTGTTTATGCATACTTGAATGATCGTGCTCCTATTGAATCGTAATCGGACACGGCTAGGGCTCTTAATGATCGCATGATTCCTTGAGCCGCCTGCGCAGGCTCTCCTCTCCCTGCTGTTTCACCAGCGCCACGATCACATCTCCAGCCTCAAGTCTCGTGTCTCCACGGGGGATGAGCACCCGTCCGCCTCGTCGCACGGTGGCGATGAGGCTCTCCGGCGGTAGGCCCAGCTCCTCCACGGTCTTTCCGACGGCTCTGTCGTCATGTTGCAGTCTCACCTCAACGATGGAGCCGCTCTGCCCCTCCTCCTGCTGTCGAGAGGACGGACCGGCGACAGGCTCGCTGGCCTCCAGCCCAGTCCGGTGCTCCAGTCTTGCCCGCTCCAGGTCGCGCAACCTTGCCTGCTGGTCGAGAGCGGCAAGGGAGTAGGCGCGCACGATGTCGCCGCGACGGAGCAAGCCCACAACGCGTCTTGGGCTTGCTCGATCCACGACCGGTATGCGCCCCACGTCGAGAGCCCCGAAATGCTCCAGGGCTTCCTTGAGCGTCTGATCTGGAAAGACGGTGCGCACGTTCGCGACCTGGATGTCGGCGACCTGCCCGGTCATCAGCCGCTGAGTGGAGACCTGTTCCAGGTCGCTCAGGCTGACGATTCCCCTCAATCGATGCGTCTCGTCGACCACCACGGTGCCGTGATGGTGGGTCTCGTCAAAGATGCGCGCAAGCTCTGTCAGTGGTGTGGTTGGGGTCACCGTCTCATCTCTTCGATCGGCGTCATGGCCTCGCTAACCAAGATGTTGCTCATGAGATCGAGATTCCTGCCGGCATGGACATTGATGCCCCGACGGGTGAGCTTGACCGTGTAGATGCTGTCGTCAAGGAGGTGGCGGGCAACGACGGCGCTGATGACGGTGGCGAACGTGAGGGGAAGCACGATGTCGTAACCCCGTGTCATCTCGAAAAGCGTCAAGATAGCCGTGATCGGAGCGCGGCTGGCAGCGGCAAAGACAGCCGACATTCCGACCACGGCATACGAGGTTGGGACGACGGCGCCTGCTGTCCCTCGATGGACCAGCTGACCAAAGAGGCCGCCCAGCATCGCGCCCATGAATAGGCACGGGCCGAAGATCCCTCCGGAACCGCCGGATCCGATGGTCAGCGAGGTGACGATCACCTTCAGGAGGCCCAGGACGACGATGGGCATCAACGCGAGCTGATTGAAGAGCACAGCCTCTATGGACTCGTAGCCGACGCCCAAGACCTGCGGGAACCCCAGCCCCACCAGGCCGACGATCAAGCCCCCCAGCGCTGGCTTTACGTAGGGATATTTCCTGAGCTTGTCGAAGGGCGGCAACGGCTGCCGTTCGAACAGGTCGTCCACGACGTAGAGAGCTCGAGTGAAGCCCACACCCACCAGGGCGGCTGAGACCCCCAGCAGGGCGTAGATGGGGAGCTCCCAGATCTCTGCCGGCGCGGTTGGCGGAAATGGGAAGGCCGGTGCATCCCCGAAATAGGTATGGCCGACGAAGCTGGCGACAACGGCGGCCACGACGGCACCTGTGAACTGAATAAGCCCAAAGTCAGCCAACAGAACCTCCATCGCGAACATCACGCCGGCCAGCGGCGCATTGAATGTCGCCGCAACCCCGCCCGCTGTCCCACAGACGACCAAGTTCTTGGTCCGCTCGTCAGATAGGTGCGTAAGTTGGCCGAGAGCGGACCCGATGGCTGAACCAAGGTGGACAACGGGACCGTGCCTTCCAGCAGACCCACCGCTAGCTAGACCTATCGAAGTCGCCACCGGCCTGGCTAGTATGACGATGGGACGTATGCGCCCTCCCTCTAGGGCCAATGATTCCATCACGCTGGATACTCCGGGGCCTTTGGCCTCGGGCGCCACGAAGTGGGCGATCAGGCCGACGATCAGCCCTCCCAGCGCCGGTGTGAGAGCAACGATGTAGGGGCCCAAAGGAAGCGGGGCGAAGTCATGCCAGGTGTCGAAAAACATCTGCATGGTATCGATCAGCCACCGGAAGACCACAGCACCGAATCCGCTTCCCAGGCCCACGACAAGGGCCATCGTGAGCATCACCGCTGTCTCCGAGCTCCAGAAGCGTCGGTAGGTTCTCTTCAGGCCATCCGGCACAGCGCGACTACCCCTCAGCATGGCCTCCTAGGGATATTTCCTGAGCTTGTCGAAGGAGCCCGCCCTGAGCTTGCCGAAGGGCACATCCAGCTGAGCCGATGATGGACATAAGGGACAAGGGGGCGAGCGGTTGCCCGTTAACGGGATACTCCCTGAGCTTGTCGACGGGCCGGTAGGCGGACGATTGCTCGCTGAAGGTCGTCATCACCTGTCGGTCGGGGCCTTGGCAAGCAATCTTTCGCCTGGGTCGGATGGTGATCCCTTGTCTCGTCCTGATCCGTGGCTTAGTAGAGCCCAAGCGACCGGTCGCCTCCTTGGCGAACACCACCGTCGAGTGCCGCCACCCCCTTCGCCGGAGCTGGCGGCATTGTCACCAGGAGCCCGCTAGGCTGCGCCTGTCACGGGGCGGAAGTACTTGATGTCAGTAATGCTCCCTTGCCGTTCTTCCTTCTCCTTGAGGACAGGCTCGACGGGCATGCCCAGGTAGATGTCCTCTGGCTCAACCTCGTCGAGGTAGTGCACCAGACCACCGTCGGTCTCGTCCAAGACCACGAAGGCCAGGATGCGCGGTTCTGGGAGCGGCTCCTCGTCGAGGTCTTGGTGCACCACGGTGAACGTGTGCACGTGTCCTTCAGGATCCACCTCTACCCACTCGTCCAGGTGAGCGAAGCATTGCTCGCAGTAGAGGCGGGGCGGCATATAGGTGATGTCGCAATCCAGGCAGATGGTGGCCAGGAACTGACCGCTCTCCTTGATCGCGCGGAAGAACCTCTCACCAGCGACTCCGGCTGTGTAGCGGCCTTGGGTCGGCATGTCACCTCTCCAGGACAACGCGTCGCCGGCGTGCTCTATGCGGTGCAACAAGCTCATGTCTGCCTCCCCCTGCTATTCCTCTGACGGTTCCAACGGCCTGAAGTAGGCGATATCGGTGATGGAGCCACTGCGCTCCTCGGGCGGCTTCCAGATGGCCTGTACCCGCATCCCGATCTCCAGCCCCGGATCGACCTCGCCGAGCAGGTGCAAGATGCCCATGCCGGGTGAGGCACCGTCGATCTCAATCACGGCTGGCATCTTTGGCTTCTCCAGCTGTATCACGTCCCAGGTCACATAGCACCGTGAGAATGTGAGCACCGTGCCTGTGTCTTCCAGCGGCACCCATTGATCGGTAGCGCAGAAGCAGGATTCGCAGAACATTCGCGGCGGGATCATAATTCTCTGGCACTCGGGGCAGCTGCGGCCGATCAGGCGACCGGCCTTAAGCTCCTGCAGGTAGCGACCGATGGCGACGCCCGCGTCCCAGGCGTACTGAGCGTTCGGATCCCACGTTTCAAAGAGGACGCGCCCCTCCTCGAAATCCTCGCGTCGAAGATATACCGCATCGTACACGAACTCTTCCATGGTTCAGTCTCCTCTACACGCTAGACGCCCATCACGATCACGGTGCCGACCTGCATAAGGTCACCCCAGGCCTGTGCCAGGCCGCGCTTGGGACTGCCGGGGACCTGTCGTGCGCCCGCTTCGCCACGCAGCTGCCAGAAGATCTCCGCCACCTTCATCAGGCCGGCAGCGGCGATCGGGTTTCCGACCCCGAGCAGGCCGCCCGAGGGACAGACTGGCAGATCGCCGTTTCGTTGGGTCACGCCGTCGGCCGCGGCTCTTGGCGCCTGGCCCTTGTCGAAGAGCATCAGTCCCTCGAGGTGATGGAGTTCCTTATAGTCGAACGGGTCATAGGGCTCGGCGATATGAATTTGCTTCCGCGGCTCAGTGATGCCGGCCATGTCGTAGGCCATGCGCGCTGCCTCTTCAACATAGACCGGGTACGAGAGATCTCGGTTGGTCCAGTAGGACGTGTCTAGGTTCCAGCCGACCCCCTCGATCCAGATCGGTTTCCTCGTGACGCGCCGGGCTACTTGGCTGGCGCTAATCACCAAGGCCACTGCCCCGTCCGTCACTGGGCTGACGTCGAGCCGTTGCACGGGCCAAGCCAGGACAGGAGAGTTGAGCACATCGTCGACCGTGATATCGGGGTCGCCCAGTAGCGCGGCGGGATGGTCAGCGGCGTTGCGCTTGTTCTTCACAGAGACGGTGGCGATGTCCCGCTTGCTCAACCCATAACGATTCATGTAGGCGTTCATCTCCAGCGCGAAGATCCAGAGCAGATTCGGCTCCAGGGGGCGCTCCGTGGTATGGTCGAAGATGGTGAGGAAGGCCGCCTGGGGGTGGGGCTTGCACGAGGACATCTTCTCCTCGCAGACGACGAGGACGGTGTCGAACAGCCCGCTGGCGACGTGATACCATCCCTGGATCGCGGCGAACACCCCTGTGCCACCCCCGACGTAGCCGCGGATGACGGGCTTCCCCCAGCCCCCACATCCATCGGATAGATACTCGCTCTTCATATGGACGCCGTCGAAGGCGTCTGGGGCGGTGCCGATCACCACCGCGTCAATGTCGTCCAGGGTCAACTCGCAGGACTGCAGTGCCAGGTGGGCAGCTTCCCACGACAGTTCCTTGGCCGTCTCCTGTGCCCGGCGCACGAATTTGGTCATACCGGCACCGACGACTGCGACTCTCTGGTTACTGCGCTTGCCGCTGTGCTTAAGGCCATTTCCATACATCGGGCGCCTCCTAATTGCTCAAGATGACGGCCGCACCGCCAGTGGTGGGCACGCCGCGCCAACCGAAGGCCAAGCCGACCTCGGCATCGTCGATCTGTCTCTGTCCGGCCTCGCCGCGTAGCTGGAGGACCATCTCCATCACGCGGGCCAGGCCCGTTGCGTCGAGCAAGTGCCCCTGGCCTAGGGCGCCGCCCGAGGGGTTGACCGGGAATTCGCCGGTTAGCTGCGTGCCACCGGCCAACGTCCACTCTCCGGCCATGCCCACAGGGCAGAGGTCCAGGGCCTCTAAGTGCTGCAATTCCTTGTACGCAAACGTGTCATCGACTTCGGCGAAGTCGATCTCCTGCCTGGGGCTCTTGATCCCACTCGTGCGGTAGGCCATCTCACCGGCCGCCCGAGCATAGCGAGCGTCTCCCCAAGGACGACTCTCCAGCCTAAAGGTGTCATTTGCCCACCCGATGCCCCGTACCCAGACGGGATAGTCCGTGAGGACCGAAGCCGTCTCACCGGACGCTAGCACGAACACGATCGCGCCGTCGCTGTGGTTCGCGCACTCCAGACGGGTCAACGGCTCGGCCACGGGCTCCGAGGTGAGCACGTCATCAATGGAGACAGAAGCGCCGAAACCGGCCACTGGATTGAGCAGCGCGTTGTTTCGGTTCTTGGCGACCACAGCTGCGCATTCCTCGTGGGTCGTGGCCGTCTCCGCTAGGTATCGGAGCATCTCCATACCGGCCACGAAACTAGGATGAGCCTTGAGGGGCCGGTTGAAGACCGGGTCGAAGGCGAAGGCTAAGATGTAAGGTAGCGTGAGGATGTTCGACGCTTTGCTATGTCCCTCGACGACGACGACGTCGAACTGGCCGGTGAGGATCTGCATCACGGCGGCAGCCAGCCCGTGGATGCCCTCGCCCGCGATGGTGTGGACTGGTCGGTGAAGTGCGCCCAGCTGATCGGGGACGTATTCGTCGAAGATACTTGTTCCCTCGTTGTAGTCCTCGCCCACAGTGACGAAGCTGTCCACGTCCCGTCGGGGATCGATGCCAGCATCCGCATAGGCCTGGACGGCGGCATCATACATCAGTTCCTTATATGATAGATCGGGCGAGATGGAGCGAAAGCCACTCCAACCTGCGCCCACGATGGCGACACGCCTCTTCAGGGTCATGTCATTGCCTCCTTGAGCTAATGCGAGACCTGTGATGCAGGCGGCTGAGCGAAAGCCGTAGTACGCAACGATTCCTCTTGGAAGGTCACCTCCTTGAGCGTCTTCCGACTCTACCCGGGAGCTTCTGGCAGCGATCGCAATGAGAGCTGCAACAAGCTAGGCTAGTTACTGCCTGACGAAGGAGATCTCTCATTGTCTCGATACGGCATGGGTATATACTCAACTGAGGGACGCCGCTGAGCTGTCTGTGGATAGAGATCCATCAGTTCGTAGACCTCCTCAGGCATCTCAGTGCTAACCGGTATGCCCAGCTCTCTCGCCTCAGCCACCGTGATGGGATAGTCGTGGGTCCAGGTACCAGTAGCTAGCGTCTCGGCTATCCTATCCGCCGTCTCCCGATCAGCGCGGTGCGTGACGATGCGGGTGACCGTCTGCTTGACCTGCCTAATCGCCTTCTCACCGACGTCGGCGAGAATCAACGTCTCGTCATCTACCTCATTGACGTCCTTCCTACTGACCGCCTTCAGAATCGACGCCGCCGGCCTGTCCTGTAGCTGTGGGTCCACCGGTCCGAGGACGGCGTTCTCGTCCATCACTACCTGGTCGGCGGCAAGCGCGATGAGCGTTCCGCCAGACATGGCGTAGTGGGGCACCAACACGGTGACGTCAGCCTCGTGCGCGCAGAGGGCATAAGCGATCTGCTCTGCCGCGAGGACGAGGCCACCGGGCGTATGGAGGATAAGATCGATAGGCACACCTGGATCCGTCATACGGATCGCCCGTAGGATCTGTTCAGAATCGTCGATGTCGATGTAGCGAAAGAGCGGAATCCCCAGGAAAGCCATGGTCTCTTGTCGGTGAATGAGGGCAATGGCGCGCGAGTCTCGCTTCGCCTCCAATTCTCGCAGCTTTCGCAGCCGAGCGATGTCTCGCAACTTCTGCCGAATGGCGGGCAACACGGATGCTCCGATAAGGAAGATCCAGAAGATATCAGTGAAATCCATCGTGTGAGCCTCCCGCAGTCTGGTTCATGCTTGTGTTCCAAACATTCTCGCGTATCGATTGTATATCAGACCTGGTGAAAGCGCAAAATGCCATAGCACGGCGTCTGGGGCTACCAGACCCGGCAGGTCAGCCCCTTCAAGTACGCACCCTCCGGGAACGTCAGGGCTACTGGGTGATCCGCGCCCTGCGACAGGCGTTTGATGATCTGAGCGCTACGGTCCGTATCGGCCACGGCGCCAAAGACGATCTTCTGAAACAGATCGGATGAGACGCGCCCGGAGCAGGAGAAGGTGAGAAGGAGGCCGCCGGAGCGGAGGATCTGTAGCGCTAGTAGGTTGATGTCCTTGTAGGCGCGTGAAGCCGCCTCGACCTGCCGCCGCGTGTGAGCGAACTTGGGTGGATCCAGGATGACGACGTCGAAGCGACGTCCGTCAGCGCGGAAGCGCCGGAGGACCTCGAAGACGTCGCCTTCCACGTAGCTGAAGCGCCTGTCGCGTCCGACCAAGGCTGGATCTCGGATCCGGCCTGCCAGCCCAGGGCTGTTGAGGGCGATGTTGCGCCGTGCTAGCTGGAGCGAGGCGGCTGAGCTGTCCACCAGCGTCACGTGCGCCGCGCCGCCAGCCGCGGCGTTCACGGCAAAACCGCCGGTGAAAGCGAAGGCGTCAAGGACCTCCGCCTCCTGGCAATAAGGAGAAACGCTGGCTCGATTCTCCCGTTGATCGAGGTAGAACCCGGTCTTGTGGCCTGTTTGCAAGTCTACCAAGAAACGTTTACCGTTCTCTTGAATCTCCACCGTCTCCGGGGGCTGCTCACCCCATAGCGGTCCCGCTCGCTGTGCCAAGCCTTCCTTCTCTCGAACGTCGACATCCGAGCGCTCGTAGATACCGCGGATGCCCTCCGGTGCGAAGTGGCGAACCAGGGTCTCAACGATCAGGTCACGGCGTCGATCCACTCCCAGCGTCAAGAACTGAACGACCAACCATGCATCGTAGCGGTCGACAATCAGGCCGGGTAGATAGTCGGACTCAGCGTGTGCCACTCGATAGGCCGTGGTCGCCGCAGCTGGCTTCTGGGGCACGCCCAACCCAAGGGCGCGGCGGCCCGTGATGGCTTGCCCCAGGCGGTGGTCCCAGAAGGCCTGGTTGACGGACTGATCCTCCTCCCAGGTCAGGAGCCGCACTGTTATCTGAGATTGTTGGTTGATGTATCCTCTGGCCAGCCAATTGCGCCCAGCGTCGCGTACGTCGATGATATCGCCATCGACCGGCGCCCCCTCAATGCGCTGAATCGCGCCCGAGAAGATCCAGGGATGACGACGGAGAACGGGTTTGGCCCGCCCTCTCTTCAAGATCACGTCGCAGCAGGGCTCAGGGTTCATGAAAAAGCCTCACACACTCTCTTCTTCCGTCTTCGGATAGGACGTGTGGCAGCGCAGAACCGATCTCATTGGATGCCTCGCTCTATGGCTTCCAGCAATCCCCGCTCGTCCATCGTAGGCGTCCCGAGCTCTGCAGCTTTCCTGGTCTTGGAACGACCGGGAGAATCGCCAACGACTAGGAAGTCTGTGTTGCCGCTCACGCTACTGGTCACCGTACCACCTTGGTCTTCGATCAGCGAGGCGATCTCCCGGCGTGGTCGAGAGAGCGTACCCGTGATGACGAAGGTGCGGCCCTCCAGGGGCCGGCCGGCAGCCTCGATGGGCTCGGTGTCGCTCCCCGAGATCTGCCGCGACAGATTCACGCCGGCTGCGCGTAGCTTCTCCACGAAGACGCGGTTGTGCTCGTCATCGAACCAAGTGACCATAGCTTGGGCAGTATGTGGCCCGAGCCCTTCGATCTGCTCCAGCTCCGCACGTGTCGCCCTGGCCAGATCGTCAACCGACCGGTAATGGCGAGCCAAGACGCGGGCTACTACGCCGCCAACGCCTCGGATGCCGAGCGCAGCGATGACCTGTGCCAGAGGACGATCCTTGGTGTTCTCAATGGCGGCCAAGAGGTTGTCGGCGCTCGTATCGGCGAAGCCCTCCAACGCCACCAATTGCTCACGATCGAGCGTGTACAGATCGGCGGCGTTTTGAACCAACCCGGCCTCGATCAGAAGCGAGGCCGTTCGCTCTCCCATTCCCTCGACATCCATCACCGCTACGAAATGGCTCACTCGCTGTACCCGCTGCTCTGGGCAGTCTACGTTGACGCAGTAGATGGCTACTTCATCCTCCCGAGAGACCACGGGCTCGCCACAGGACGGACACACCTGAGGCACACGGAAGATCTCCTCATCCCCGGTCCGGGCCTCGACCACCGGCCCCACGACGTAGGGGATCACGTCGCCCGCCCTCCGGACGACGACACGGTCTCCGACACGAATGTCCTTGCGTTGCAGATCCGCGAAGTTATGCAGCGTGGCCTTCTGGATGGTCACGCCTCCCACGTTCACCGGCTCCAGGACAGCGTACGGCACCAGCGCGCCCGTCCGTCCCACGTTGACGCCGATGTCGAGCAACTGGGTCGTCGCTTCGCGGCCGGGGAACTTGAAGGCGACAGCGCCGCGTGGTGCACGGCCTACCACTCCCATGCCCTCCTGCACGGCAAGATCGTCGACCTTGATCACCAGGCCATCGACCTCGTAAGGCACGGTCTCCCGTCGCGCGATCCAGTTCTCGCAATGGTCGATCAGCGGATCGAGGGCATCAAAGCGTCTGACGTATTCTGAGACGAGGAAGCCCAGCTCCCGCAGATAGGCCAGGGTTTCCCACTGGGTTCGTACAGGGAGGCCATCGGCATCCACGATGGCGTAGCCCAGCAGGGTGAGAGGACGCTCGGCGGTGACCCGGGAATCCAGCTGACGGAGGCTGCCCGCCGCGGCGTTGCGTGGGTTGGCAAAGGGCTCTCGTCCTGCCTCCAGCTCTCGCTGGTTCAGGGCCTCGAAATCCTCGATCAGCATGATGGCCTCACCGCGCACCACCAGCCGATGGGGAATCCGCACTCCCGTAGCCTCTCTGTCAGGTGCTCCTTCTGGGCTAGGCGAGGGGACAGGTACGTCAGGGCTGGGCTCTGAGGGGGACACAGGAATGCGGAGTGGCAGCGTGGGCACGGTACGCAGATTTGCCGTGACGTCCTCTCCCACGTACCCATCACCGCGCGTCGCGCCCTGGATGAAGAGGCCGTCCTCATAGTGCAGGACGACGGTCAACCCGTCCAGCTTGGGCTCGACCACCCAGCCTGGGTCTGGAAGGCCAGCCGGCAGGTGTTTGCTGACGCGCTCCCACCAAGCTCGGATCTCCTCGGGACTGGAGGCCTTATCCAGGCTGAGAATCGGAACCGGATGATCGACTTTTGTGAAGGCGTCGGCGGGCTCAGCCCCGATGCGCTGGGTGGGGGAATCCGATGTCACGAGCTCCGGATGATCCCGCTCCAGAGCTCGGAGCTCGTCCATCAGCACGTCGTACTCGGAGTCGCTGACGACGGGCTTGTTCAGGACGTAATATCGGTAGTTGTGGTAGCGAATCTGTTGTCGCAGCATTTCGGCGCGCGATTGGACGGCGTCAGCTTCTTTCATGCTCTGGGGCGTCATAGCCTCTCCCAACCGATCGTCATCTGCTGGTGGCACGTTGTGGCCTGGTACATTCGTCTCACGCATGCCTTGTCTCTTCCGAGCGGGATGCCACTAGGGATGGTCTATAGGGTGCAGGTAGTTGCCGACGGCCCACCAGGTGCGGGCCTCGTTCTCGGGATCACGAATCTTCCACCACGGCGATCCGGCAACCGTCTGTGGGCCCTCCACCACGATGAACACTTCACCGTCGGCAGCAATGTCCGCACGGGCGGCGTTCGCGCCAGGGCCCTCACGCAGGCTCAGGCCGTAGCCACCGGTGCCTGTCACCTCTACGTAGCCGCCGATGGTGATATCTGTGGCCGCGGTTGGTGTCGCTCCCTCAGCGTCCTCGGTNGGCNCCGGCTCGGTGGGCGTGGGCGTCGGGCTGGCGGCCGGGGTGGGCGATGCCGTGGGCGTCCAGATGATGGCCGTGGGGGTCGGTGCCTGCGCACCAAGGCGCCCGGGAAACAGGTAGAGCCCCCACAATCCGAAGAGAGCGAACAGCAGAATAGCCGCCACGATGGCGAAAGCCCAGACCCGAGGGGGGATCTCGGACCAGCGCTTCCCTGCGCCATTGCTGTCCCGCTCCTCAGGTCTGCTCCTGGGGCTGCGGATGGTCTCGTTCAAGTCTCGAGGGTCTCGCATGCTTGTATCCTTTCCCGCAATCAGGGCTCCCACGGCACCAAACGGCACCGCCAAGGTTATCAGTACACCTTGGAGCCGACGTTCGGCTCAAACGTGGCGTCATTGGCTGCGATATGATCTACAAGCCCGTTGCAAGGTGCCTGGCGATGAACTCCCCTCCCAGGTCTAGGTTGCGCCTGATGACAAAGCCTCACTATTCGTCCGCAGCGCGGATCGCCTCGCCAGACTCCTCCGATGGGTGGCTGCTAGGGGCATACTTGCAGTTCGACATCGTCCACAAGCAGCGCTGCGTTGCCCCCACTGCCGTCGTTGTAGGTTCCAATGTAGATCATCAAACGCTGCCCGGTGTGGTGGCTGAGATCGTAGGTCTTCTGTATCCAAGCCTCGTCATCGGAGTTCCACACATCCCGAACCACAGGGGATGTGTTCTCATACTCGATGACGACGTAGTGATAGTCCGACTGATCAACGCTGGTCGTCGAGTAAGTCCATAAGCTAAGCGCCGCGCTCCGTCCTGCAGGGAGCTGCACCGATTGTCGGACAGAGGACCAGCCGCTGCCTGATTCTCCTGGCAGCAACCCGACCTGGGCGCTCCGAGCCCCTGTCCTGGCGCGCGCCCAGGTGTAGATCGCGTTATTGATGTCCCAGCCGTGGTCTAGCTCAAATCCTCCGTTGACGATTAGGTCGGTACAGTAGGCGGGCGGGGTCTCGTAGCCACGGAGCACCTGAGGAAGCCAGACATCGAAGAGGAGCAGAGACGGCGGAGGAGTCGCGAAGCAGTCGTCAAGGAATCCCAATACGCGGTCCATCACCGCCGGACGACGGCTCGGTTTGATCGTCTCAAACGGGAAGCCAAAGGTGATCACGCGCTCACAGCCGTCGGCATACTGCAGAGCAGCACTACCTCCGGCACCGCCCGCGTAGCGCAACGCCTCTGAGGACCCGTTGGAGGGGCTGAGTTGGTCTGGATAATCTGCATCATACATCCCGGGGGCATCGAAGCGAAAAGCGCCCAGGCCGGCGAAGGCAGAACCGGCGGTTGGCGCCACCTCATAGGTACCGGCATCGTCGCCGACGTAGCTCGCACGAAGGTAACCTCTGTAGAACCCGCGATCCTCGGGTCTCCCCAGGTGATCGAGGTCCCAGGCGATCTCCGAACCGCTGATGAACAGCGCCCCGCCGCTGTCGAGGTGCGCCTTGATCAGAGCTTGCTCTGCACTGTTCAAGGTCTCATCATCGTAAGACTCCTCACCGAGAATCCAATCGACGATGGTGTAGTCGTTTAGACTGACGGTACCGACCTGGACCGCTTCATTGCTGGCGCTGTCGAAAGCGTAGGCTGCGATGGCCTGGCCGTGTTGGATCACGTAGTTGCAGCGGTTCATACGATCGAGGAGCATCCGCGCGTTTCGACCCTCAACTAGGTCGTTCTCGTGGACGATCATCGTTCCGTTCAGGCGATCGAAGCCATTGACCAGCAGCACTTCGACCGCATCGCCGACCCGCGCAGCCAGCGTCTCGGTGGGAAGCGACTCCCCTCCGGCGTTGGTGGCTGTGACGCGCACGAAGAGAGGCTCCCCATCTGAAAGCCCATCGAGAACGATGCTGGTGCCGCTCAGCACCGAGACACCGTTCGACCAGCCGATGCCGTTGGAGCTGGTGTAAACGCGATATCCCGTCGCGCTGTGCCCTCCCAGACCCTGGTCATCGGTCGCTGGGGGCCTCCACGAGACGCGTATCCGACCCGCGCCCAGGTTCTCTACGGCCAAGTGCGTGGGAGGCTCTGGAAGAAGCGCCCCGTTCGGGTTGAAGTACTTCACGATACCCTGGTAGATGGCGCGGGCCACTAGGCGATTGAAGGCCGGTTCCTTCAGTGCGTCGGTGTCCTCCGGATGGTCGTGGAAAGCAATCTCGATCAAGGCTCCGGGCATGCGCTTGGAGGCGTCGTCGTCCCAAAGCAGACGCAGTTCGCCAAGGTTCCTCTGTTTCTCGCCCCGGTCGACCCAAGAGGGGTCCCAGCCCGCCCGTATATCGCGTACGACCTCTTTGTGGATGGCATGTCGGAGTTCGAGGCTGCCCTCTGTGCGCGGCAGGCCCTCCCCGTTGTGTACGTAGGTCTCTGTCCCGCTGTATGACGACTGATTGCCGTTGTAGCCGTTTGTGTGCCAAGAGAGGTACACAGCGTCGTCTCCGGTACCCGCGTGTTCCCAACGGGCATAGGTAGGGCGTGCCGTCACATCACCATAGGCGGCGTCCATACCCATCCGCTGCGTGTAGTAGAACGATGCGACCTCCCACCAAGGTTTGTTTGGCGGCCTGGTCGCGGCGGTGTCGATGCCCGTGAGGTCGTTGAATGTGCCGCCGCCGAACCGCACTGCGTCGGCGACGATCGTGCGCCCGGCCATGCTGGTCCGGTTGGATAGCGTGACGCGAGCCTGCTCTCCGGCGAGGAAGCCGTAGGTGCCGATGTAGTGCCACGTGAAGCCGTGGAACCGCTGGTCCACGGCGACGGTCGTCTCTCCCCCGGCGTGGTGGACGGTGTACTGTGCGTCAAACGGCCTATCGGAACCGGAGCTGTACCAGACGTAGATGGCGTATTGCCCCTCGGCCGGCACCCATTGGCTCCAGCTAGCGGTCGCAGTCGGCGAACCGATCACCGTCTCCGCCTCGCGGTGTTGGCCACGGAAGCCATCTGACGTGACTGTCCAGGCACCGGTTGCCGCAAACCCGAAGTCGGTGGTGTCGTCCAGGAGGAGTTCATTGGCGTTGAGGTCGCGCTCGCGGGTCGTCCAGACCATGGCCCCGGCGTTCCGCAGGTATTCAAGGAGGTACTGGTTCACGGCTTCAGCGTTGTTATGATCCTCGATGATCGGACCGTCGTAGGAAGGCGAGTTCGGATAGGGCGGGCGCTGCGTCTCCCAGCGCTCAGCGCCCACCGCGTAGCTGTAGACCCACTGCCATCCGTGCCCGGCGCTGACGTAGATGGTCTTGCCGCTGAGAGTCCCCCGCGGGTGCACCTGGCTGCGTATAGGGGGCTGACCTGGCATTGATGCAGGAGATGGCTTGGTCGGAACGGTGACCGGCGGGAGGAAGTCGGCCAGAGCGACGAACGATTCGGTAGCTGGGTCTCTGATCTGGATTCGTAGGTTCTGCCAATCGAGGGACATCAGCGTGTCCCCGATCTGGGTCTGGATGATCTCGAATGATTGGTGGTCGAGGTCTTGGAGCGCTTGGGGCGGCATCTCAAGACGGACAACGAGCGTCCCTTCCATCTGCCGTGACACGTTCACCAGCGTGGTGTTCGCCGGGATCGCTGTCCACAGGCCCTGACTCGACTCCTGGGCCTTGGGACCCTCTAGGAGCTCTTGTAGGAGGCGCTCTGGATCGGGCGGGACTGCGTCGGCAGTCGAGATTGTGGCTCCCCGCTCCACTGCCACCGGCCCCTCGGATGACCAGAGAATGACTTGCCCGGAGACCTCCGGACCTTGGGCGGACCCACCACCCCTTACCAGGATAGAGAGGATTGTCAGAGCAAGCACCAGCGTCCACTTCGTTCTCATGTCAGTCTGCCTCCCGTCCTCGGTCACAGGGCGGCGGCTGCAGCGCCTACGCTTCACGGACCCACCAGATCTTCGGCCGAGCGGGTGTTAAGTATGTCGCCCGCCGTGGCCCAGCCCCGGCGGGCTGTCGCTACGCCGAAACGAAGATCCGCGAAAGCCCCAACGGTGTGAGCGTCAGAGCTGATGACCAGCTTGACCCCCAGCTCGATGGCGCGCCTGACGTGGACATCCTTGAGATCGAGGCGGGCAGGATTCGCGTTGATCTCCAGAGCTGTACCCGTCTCGGCCGCTGCATGGAATACCGCTTCCATATCCAGGTCGGCGCCCTCTCTTTCGCCGATCAGACGCCCGGTGGGATGGGCGATGATGTCGACATGAGGGTGCCTGATGGCTGCGACCATCCGCCCGGTGATCTGTTCGCGGTCCTGGCGCAGTCCCGTGTGCACCGCCGCCACGACGAGATCGAGTTCGGCCAGCGTGTCGTCGGGCAGATCGAGGCTACCGTCACTGTGCACCTCGACCTCAATACCGGCTAGCACGCGGAAACTCCCGGCAAGCTGCTCGTTCACCGCCTCAATCTCCTTCCGCTGCTCTCGGAGACGTTCGACCGTTAGTCCGCCGGTGACCCCCAGACCGTGGGTGTGATCGGTGATCAGCGCGTAGGACAGCCCGCTTGCTAGCGCCGACTGAGCCATCTCCAGCAGACTGGAGCGACCGTCTGACGCGGTGGTGTGAAACTGGAAGTCCCCCTTCAGATCGTCCAGAGCGATCAGATTGGGCAGGCGGCCTTGCAGAGCGGCCTTGATCTCCCCTCGATCTTCGCGCAACTCAGGCGGAATCAACGGTAGACCGACAGCGGCGTAGACCTCTTCCTCTGACGCACACAGGATCTCCTCAGGCTCTGTCCCGGCATCCTCCCGTTTGAACGCGTACTCGCTCAACGACAACCCGTGGTCGAGCGCTAAGCCGCGCAGACGGATGTTGTGAGCTTGACTGCCGGTGAAGTACTGCAGGGCCGTCCCCCAGCGGGCTGGCTCCAAGACACGGAGGTCGATCTGGAATCCTTCTTGTGTGCGGATTGACGTCTTGGTTGGACCGCTGAGGATCACCTCCTCGACCTCAGGTATTCGCGTGAAGCGATTCATCACCGGCTGGGGGTCTCGCGAGGCCACTAGAAGATCGAGATCTCCCACCGTCTCCCGCATGCGTCGCAGGCTACCTGCGGGAGCGGCCTGGACCACGCCCGGCACCTCACGCAGGACGGCGAGGATCTTCTGGGCCAGAGGCCACGCCGTGCCCAGACGCGTACGACCGGTGTGGCGCCTGAAGAGCGCGATGCCGTCGAGCACGTTCTGCTCGCTTTTGGCGCCAAATCCATGGAGGTTGCGCAGGCGACCGGCTTGTGCCGCGTGTTCCAGGGCTGCCACAGTGGTGATCCCTAGCTCTTTCCAGAATCGAGCGGCGCTCTTGGGCCCCACGCCGCTAATGTGGAGCATAGCTACCACGCCTTGGGGAATCTCCGACTGGAGGTCCCGGTAGGCCTCTAGCTCGCCGGTGCGCATCAGCTCATCAATCTTGGAGGCCAGCGTGCTCCCAATGCCGGGGAGCGAGGTCAGTTGTCCCTCCCGCCAGACCTCCTCCAGGGGGCGACCCAGCGCGGCGATGTTCTCAGCGGCGCGGCGGTAGGCCATGATACGGTGATAGTTGGCCCCCTGGATGTCCAGCATGTCGGCCATGGCCGAGAAGATGTCTGCGACTTGGCGGTTGTTCATGTGTGACCTTCTAGGCTCTCTACTCGGTCCCTTGAAGACCGGCCGCTGTGGGCCTGTCCTCGGGCCGATTTCTGCATCCGGGGACGGGCGCAGGAGCTGTCAGTCTTTCGGCCGTAGTCGTCGAGGAACTGTCGGGTCGTGCGGCTGTCAGCGGGTCCAGCCCGCTGCTGACCTGCGAGCCGATTATACATCAATCCTGATTGCTTGACAATGCTCTGGGCGTACGATAAGATAGACGATCGGCATCATCGGTTTCGATTCTCATCCCGGGCTACAAGCCAGCAGACTGCTGCTGGATGCGAGGTAGATCTTGCCCTGGAGGAGCACGGGTAGACAGAGCCTGGCTGCTGAAGCGCCCTGTGCTGCTCGATGGACGGGAGGGGCGTTGATTCTCCTATGATCGATTCAAACCACGGTCTGGTTGCGCTGACGTTCGACTTCTGGGGGACGTTGTANGAGAATGCGTACGCCCGGGATGATCGACTACGCGTCCTGGATGACGCGTTGAGGCGTCACAATCAGCCGCGCTCCTGGAAGGAGATCGACGCGGCCTACAGCCATGCTAGATCTGTCTGGGATCGGGTCTGGCGTGAGGAGCAGCGTTCTATTCCCATAGAGCGCTGGTTGGATGAGCTGCTGGGCAGTCTCGGAGCTGAGCTCCCTGATGAGGCCGAAGTCCGGTTAGGACGGGCGATTGAGGAAATCTATCTGCGTGGCTGTGACCCTCGTCCGGTGGAAGGCGTCTCGGAGGTGCTGCCCGCTCTGGCAGAACGGTATGCTCTGGGGCTGATCTCTGATACTGGACTGACACCAGGTCGGGTTCTGCGCCAGGTGATGCGTCGGGACCACCTATTGAGCTTCTTTGACGCGCTGACCTTCTCGGATGAGCTGGGCATTGCGAAGCCAAAGCCAGAGCCCTTTCTGCATACGCTCCGTGAGCTCGGCGCCAGGCCAGGGGAGGCAGCTCACATTGGCGACCTACCGGAGACCGACCTTCGGGGAGCCCGGCGGGTGGGGATGAAGGTCATCCTCTTCTTGGGCGTCAGCGAGCGCGAGGACGGGCGCAAGCTGGCCGATGCGGTATTCCAGCACTACGATGAGCTGGAGGGTGTTCTAGAGCGACGGCTATGAGTATCTACGAATACGCCGGCAACCCCCACGTGCATACACCTTACTCAGATGGAACGGCGCTTCACGCCGACGTGGCGGAGGCGGCGTCCCGAGCTGGACTCGACTTCGTGATTGTCACCGATCACAACGTCTGGGTGGATGGTGTCGAGCGGTATTACGATGACGTATTGCTGCTGGTGGGCGAGGAGCTTCACGACGTGCGCCGCCGGCCCCAGGCCAACCATCTGCTAGCGTTCAACGCGGAGACGGAGCTGGCACCGTTGGCATCGAACGTGCAGGAGTTGATCGATCATGTGGGACAGGCGGGTGGCTTCTGTTACGTGGCTCACCCCTTCGAGCGTGGAAGCCCCGTCCAGGCTGGACTCGATCCGATCCCATGGGAAGCCTGGGACGCCGACGGATACACGGGCCTCGAGCTTTGGAACTACATGTCTGAGTTCAAGGGCTTGCTGCGCAACAGGGCATTGGCAGTGCTGTATGCGCTTTATCCTGGCCTGGGCATTCGGGGGCCCTATCGGGCGACGCTCGACAAGTGGGATGAGCTGCTCGCCGATGGCAGAAGGATCTCTGCCATTGGCGGCGCGGATGCGCATGGGGAGTCGTACTCCATCGGACCTGTGGAGCGGGAGGTCTTCTCGTACGAGTTCTTGTTCCAATGTGTGAACACCCATGTGCTGACGGACGTGCCGTTGAGCGGTGAGCTCGTGCACGACAAGGCGCTGATCTACGATGCGCTTCGCGCAGGCCGGACCTGGGTAGGGTATGACCTGCCGGCTCCGACGTCCGGCTTCCGATTTCAAGCGCGGAGCGTCGACAATCAGGCCCTGATGGGTGAGGAGTTGGTCCGGACAGGGGCCACGGTATTCAAGGTAGAGACGCCTCACCCCGGCGATATTCGCCTGGTTCGCAACGGTGAAGTCGTCGTTCGAAGCAGAGGCCGCGCTTTAAAGCACACGACGGCGCGTCCCGGCGTCTACCGGGTGGAGGTCTACCGGAGGTACTTGCTTGGGCGGCGTGGTTGGATCTTCAGCAGCCCGATCTACGTGAGGTGATGCGCGCGTCGGAAGCTGAACCCACTCCTAGAATCGATTTGGAGCATCAAGGTGCCAGGGCTGTTGTCCCGTCCTGGCACCTGGCATTTGACGAAATAGAACAAATGTGCTATACTGGAGCTGTCTACTCATGATCAACTTCTCACTTGCGGAGGGTGTGCCTGGAGTATGTCCGATGGGTCAGGGGACGTGACGACTATGGCCAAACAAGCGTATACTGAGGAAGACATCAAGGTTCTTGACTACCCAGAGAACATCCAACGCAGGCCAGGGATGTACGTGGGTGGTCGCGGCATGACGGCGCTGCACCATCTCGCGATCGAGGTCATCGACAACTCGGTGGATGAGGCGCTGATGGGCTATTGTCAGGCCATTGAGGTCGTGATCCGCGAGGACGGCGGCATCGAGATCAGCGACGATGGGCGGGGTATTCCAGTGGGTATGCACCCGGAGAAAGACAAGCCCACCATGGAACTGGCCTTTACAACCCTCCATGCTGGCGGCAAGTTCGACGAGGGCAGCTACTCCACCAGCGGCGGGCTGCACGGTGTGGGAATCAAGGCCACCAATGCCCTTTCCTCTTGGTTGGAGGTGACGGTGAGGCGGGACGGCGTACTGTACCGCCAACGCCATGAGGATGGTCTGCCTGTCACGCCGGTCAATATTCTGAATCCCAACTCCGAGGAGGTCGTTGGGGAAGTAGGCGTCCGGGGTCAAGTGACGGCGGTGCGGGAGAACAAGGACCGCGGCATCGGCACTGGCACGAGCATAGCGTTCAAGCCCAACCCAGAGTACCTGGATGAGATCGATTTCGACTTTGCCACGTTGGCCCGCCGCTTGCAGATGGTCGCCTTCTTGGTGCCCGGTCTGGTCAATCGCATTGAGGACCGACGAGGGAAGGGGCGCGTCCGCGAGTATTGCTATGAGGGTGGCTTGGTGGAATACGTCGAGCACCTCAACCGCGACCGAAGGGTCATCCATCCCCCGATTAAACTCGAGGGGAGCACGGAGGAGGGCACGCAGGTCGAGGCGGTCTTCCAGTGGCATGACGGAGACTTCCCGGAGCTTGTGTCGTTCGTCAACACGATCCCTACGCCCGATGGGGGAGGACACGTTTCGGGGTTGATGGCTGGGCTGACAAAGGCTATCAATGTCTTTGCTGACGAGCGACGTGGGCTGCTGAAGAAAGGGGACAAGATCGTCGGCCGTGATACCCGTGCCGGTCTCACGGCTGTGCTGAGCGTTCGCATGCACGATCCTCAGTTCACCAGTCAGACGAAGACCCAGCTCGGATCTGACCAGATCCAGGGACAGCTTCATTCGATCGTCTACGAGGGATTGTTGGACCATCTGCGCAAGCGGATATCGCTGGGTAAGAAGATCGTCCAGCGCTGCCTGGCGGCGTCTCGGGCCCGTCGAGCGGCTGCCAAGGCGCGGAAGCTGGTCATGCGTCGTTCGGCGCTTGAGGTCGACGAATTGCCCGGCAAGTTGGCCGATGTGGCCAAGGGAACACCTACGGACCAGACGACCCTCTACATTGTGGAGGGCGACAGCGCAGGAGGGTCCTGCAAACAGGCTAGGGATCGTCGTTACCACGCCATTCTGCCCCTACGAGGCAAGATCCTCAACGTCGAGCGCAAGCGGCTAGATCGAGCGTTGAGTAACAAAGAGGTGAAAGCCATCGTGGCCGCGCTCGGCGCTGGGGTGGGGAGCGACTTCAGCATTGAGGATATGCGCTATGGACGGGTTGCCATCTTTGTCGATGCCGACGTGGATGGTGAGCACATCAAGACGCTTCTTTACACCCTCTTCTGGCGGCTGATGCGCCCCATGGTGGAGGAAGGATATCTCTACGTAGCCCAGGCGCCGCTCTATATGCTGCGTAAGGGTGGCGACTCTCGCTATGCCTACAGCGAGGTGGAGCGGAAGCGCATCTTGAAGGAGTGGGGAGGCATGCGGGGCGTCACCATCCAACGCTACAAGGGCCTGGGAGAGATGAACCCCGGACAGCTGCGCCAGACGGTCTTCAGCGTGGAGGATGGCGGCAATCCGGGCCTGAACAGACACTTGGTCCAGGTGAAAGCCAACGATGTGCATGCCGCCAACGCGGCTTTCTCGCTTTGGATGGGCGCCGGTGCCGGCAAGCGCCGGGAACGCCTGATGCGCTACTGGAGCGACGGGTTGCTACTTGACGAGAACGGAACCTAACGCAAACCCTGGCGGTGTCCGCCAGCAACCAGCGCTGGTGGCACGCAGTATGCGAGAGCGAAGAGGATTTCCTAGATGAGTGACGCCAAGACCAAGACGATCCAGATCCCGGTGGAAACCGTCGATCTGGCCAGCGACATGACAGCGGCGTATATGGGATATGCGCGGGTGACGATCACGGATCGGGCGCTTCCAGACGTCCGTGATGGCTTGAAGCCGGTCCAGCGACGTATTCTCTATGCGATGCACGAGCTGGGCCTGAGAGCTGATCAGCCGCATAAGAAGTGTGCTCGCATCGTCGGTGAGGTGCTGGGCAAGTACCATCCGCACGGTGACACGTCCGTCTATCACGCGCTTGTGCGCATGGGGCAGGATTTCTCGATGGAGATGCCCTTGGTCGACGGGCAGGGCAACTTCGGTTCTGTCGACGGCGACAGCCCGGCTGCCATGCGCTATACGGAGGCACGATTGACGGCCGTGGCCGACACCATGCTTCGAGACTTGAAGATGGACACGGTGGACTGGCAGGAGAACTTCGATGGCTCGCTTCAGGAGCCGACCGTCTTGCCCACGGTGTTCCCCAATCTCCTAGTGAACGGCTCCGCTGGCATTGCCGTCGGTATGTCGACCAACATGCCGCCCCACAACCTCGGCGAGGTGTGCGATGCGCTCGTCTTTGTGGCCGAGAAATGGCAGGAGCGGGAGGAGATCACCACCGAGGACCTGTTGGACTTCATCCCCGGTCCTGACTTCCCGACGGGCGGCATCCTGTACCGCTACCGTGATCGGGGAGAGGGGCTAATCGACACTGTCTTCGAGGCGTACAGCACGGGACGAGGACGGATCGTTACGCAGGCGCGCGTGCTCATCGAGGACATCGGCGGCGGCAAGTCCAACGTCGTGGTCACCGAGTTGCCCTACAACGTGCAGAAGAACACGGTGATGGAGAAGATCGCCAAGGAAATCCATCGTGGGCGTGTGACTGGCGTTACGGACTTGCGTGACGAGTCGGATTACACGGGTATGCGGTTGGTCATCGAGATCTCCCGCACCGCGGATCCTGACGAGGTTCTCAAGCAGGTATTAAAGTACTCCCAGCTGCGGGAGACGTTTGGTGTCATCAATCTCGCTTTGGTGCCCTATGGGGCGGAGGCTGGCGAGGCCACGCTGGCTGGGGACGTCGACAGCCGTCCCACCTGCCTCTCACTCCTCGAACTCCTGACCTACTTCATCTCGCACCGTTTGGAGGTGATCGAGCGGCGCAGTCGATTCGAGTTGCGGAAGAAGCGTGCTCGGCTCCATATCGTCGAGGGGCTTCTCACAGCGCTGGACGTTCTGGATGAGGTTATTGATACGATTCGGCGTTCTCGAGAGCCGAGGACGGCGCGAAGCAACCTGATGCGCACGTTCAAGTTCAGCGAGGAGCAGGCCGACGCGATCTTGCATACGCAACTGCAGCAGCTGGCCGCCCTGGGACGGACCAGGCTGAAGGATGAGGCGAGGTCCCTAGCGGAGCGCATCGAATACTTGGAGGACTTGCTGGCCTCCGAGGGCCGACAGCTCGATATCATTGTTGAGGAGACGATGCTCCTGAGGGAGGCATTCGCTGTGCCCCGTCGTACGGTGATCGTGGACAGTGAGGACAAGGCGGCCGGCACCACGGTTATGACGGGGTCGGACTTGGTGGCTCCGGAGAAGGATCAGGTGCTGGTGCTGACCCCTGATGGCATTGAGCGCTCGGATGCAGCCGGGTTTTCCTACCGGCCCAGCGATGGCCTGACCACCAGAGCGGCGCGGAGCGTTCACCTGGGGCGGGTTCGAGCCAAGCCCGATGACCACGTGATCTTGCTCAGCAGCCGAGGGCAGGGATGGCGTGGTGAGGTCGGTTTCATCCCCCAGAATGCCACGCCGAAGGCGCTGGGGTTGCAGAGAGGCGAGCACATCGTTGGCCTTGGCGTGGTGAGGCCGAATCAGCATCTGCTCTTGGGAACGCGCTCGGGCAAGGTGAAGCGCACCGCCGTAGCTGACCTGTCTTTGCTTGATCGCGAGTGGGGCCCGGTGATTGGCTTGGCTGATGACGATGAGTTACTCTTCGGCGGCCTGGCGGNTGAAGGGGCCGACGTGATCTTCTACACCCAGGAGGGGCAGCTGCTGCGTCTGGACGGCTCCGAGATCAATCCTCAGAAGACCGATACGGCAAGTGGCGTCATCGGTATCTCGATGAAGAAGGGCGATCGTGTCACTGGGGGTGCTGTTGTGCCCGCAGAGGGCGAGTGGCAGGTGGTGGTGGTGTCGGAGACTGGATATGCCAATCGTGTGCCTCTCGACGATTTCTCTATCCAGGGCAGGAACACACAGGGGGTCCAGTGTCTGCGTGAGACGAAGTCCGGTGGGAAGGTGGGCGACGTCGCGCTTGGCAGGCCCGGCGATGACCTGGACGTCTACTTAGAGGACGGAAGACGCTTCCACGCTGACGACCTATCGATCATCAGCAGTATGACCCGTGGATCACGGGGCAATCGGCTGTTCGACGCTGGGGATGGGAGGGTCGTGCGAGCGGTGACTCTGTAGACCCAGAGCAGGTAGTCACCTCGTGCTGCTAGCCTATCCGCCAGGCGGTTGCTGGAGGAAGCTCCGGCAGGATTGGCGTGGAACTGGACAGGAAGAGGAAGTGCAAGAGGCAGGCCTCAGAGCCTGCCTCTTATGCATGCTGACGGCCTAATGCTTGCACTCCGGCGGCGCTAGTGTATACTTGCGCCCAGCTCATCGCTCGGCTCCTCGCGATGGTGCGCCCCGACGGCTCGACCGGGCCGGCCTTGACCGTGAGCCGAGAACCATCGACCTGTCACCGCACTAAAGACGAGGGAGGGAGGCATTATGGCCAGTAGCAATCGAGAGGCGAAACGAAGGCGAGGCTTGCTCTATCTGATCCTCGCAGGTATCGTCAGTCTCATTGTCGTTGGGATTCTGATCGCCCTGCGGCCCTTTGGGGGCCCGCTCGACTGGGGTATTCGCGCCACGGCGCTGCTGGGCTACCTGGCTATCTTCGTGGCTGTGGTCTCATCGGCGTACATGCGCGAGCTGTTCCAGCTTCTGGGCCGGCCCTTCATTAGGGTACATCATATCCTGTCGGTGACTGGATTGATCCTGGTGACGCTCCATCCACTTGCTGTGGCCCTGCGTAGCTCTAGGCTGAGCGTCTTCATACCCGATGTCTCGTCATGGGATGCGTTCCTGCGGCTGGGTGGTCGCCCGGCTTGGTATCTCCTCGGGATCGCCGTTCTCGCCGCCGTACTACGTACCAGGTTCAAGCAGAGTTGGCGCACAGTCCACTACATGAATTACGTTGCCTTGCTTCTCGCGACGGTGCACGCTATCTTGATCGGCACCGACTTCATATCTCCGGTGATGAAGGTATTGGCGGCTGCCATGGCCTTGTTCGCGGTGGGCGTCTTCGTTCGAAAGCGCCTGCGTAGACGCCGACTGAAGCGTCGGAAGTGAGTGGGCGACCTATGGCAGACCGGCAAGACCAAGCTTGCGAGAATGGGGCGCGCACCTGGACGTTTCGGGGGTTCGAGCTTGACCCCTCCAACTTCACCACCGCTATGGTCCACCTCTATCGCGGTGAGATACAGCGGGCGAACACGTGGCGACAGCGGCTGGACGCCACGACGAACTGGGCCGTCATCACTGTGGGCGGGGCCCTCACCTTCGTTTTCGGCGAGCCCACCAACCCGCACTTCGTCTTCCTGCTCGTCCTCTTGTTGGTGCTCACGTTCTTGATGATTGAGGCGCGTCGCTATCGCTATTACGTGCTGTGGGCCTATCGCGTACACCTCATGGAGACGAACTTCCTGGCTGCGATGTTCGTGCCTCCCTTTCGGCCCTCGGCGGATTGGGGGAGCAATCTGGCGCAGACCCTGACTGATCCATCTTTTCCGATCAGTCTGTGGGAAGCTGTGGGTCGACGTTTCCGCCGCAACTACTTCTGGTTGATGTCGCTGTTGTTGATCAGCTGGGCCATCAAGCTGACCGTCCATCCGTCGCGGACGGCCAGCTGGAGTACGGTACTCGACCGAGCAGCCGTAGGTTCGGTGCCCGGGCCGATCATCGCGGTCGCAGTAGCTCTCATCTACGGATCCCTCACCGCCCTGGCCTTTGCCGCTCGGATGTCCAGAGCCCATCCTATCGTCCCAGAGTTTCTGCGCCGCTTGGCAGGGCCCTTGATGCCAGAACCGCGCCCCAAGGAGCGCCTGGCCACGATCATCACCCAAGAGGGCAAGGCCGTGGCCGATCGCATCCTAGAGGAGCTGGGACGGGGAGTTACCGCATTGGAGGGAAAGGGCATGTATACCGGGGCGCCCCGGGACGTGCTTCTCAGCGCTGTCACGGATGTGCAGATCGGCCATCTGCGGGATATCGTGCAGGAGATAGACCCGGATGGGTTTGTCGTCGTGGGCCTTACGGCAGAGGTGCGGGGTGGGGGGTTCCGCCCCTTTGAGCCTCCGAGCTAGGGCCGTGCTGGAGGAAGACCAGGCAGGGTAAGCAAGCTTCCGCCCCAACGATGCATCCTTCGACAAGCTCAGGATGCATCGCTCCGCAGCCATCCCCCTTAGATAGGCTCAGCGTGACGCCAGGTGATGTCAAAGCTGCTGCCAAAGACGTCGACATTACCGCGTGCGAAGGGAGCCTCACCAGCCAGAGATCTAATACCCCCGACTGCTCCGCAGTCTTTCCCACGATCGTCTCCGCTGTGCCAGCTTCGCCGGAGTGCTTCGTGTAGTATTCACACCTGTACGCCACCCAGCACCTCACCTACGCGAAGCACTTCATTTTCTGTGTTATAACCGTGGGGCGAGACGCGGATCAGGTCCTCACGCTTGGAGACGAAGACTCCAGCGCCAAGCAGCTGTTGGTGCGCCGCAGCCACGTCACCCGCGACGCGGAAGGAGACAATGGCGCTGCGACGGTGGGGCGATCGGTTGCTCACCACCTGGTACCCGCGCTGTTGTAGATCCTCGACCAGGAGATCGGCAAGGTGCAGCGTCCAGGCCTCAATAGCTTCAATACCGACGTCCAGGAGAAGGCGAACGGCCTCCAACAATCCGACCTGGCCGATGACGTTCCCGCAGCCCAGCTCAAACCGGCGGGCGTCCGGCAAGAAGGCAAGGTTGTAATCACGCCAATCCTCCCAGCCGGCGACACTGATGCAGCCGGCGAAGGGTGTATGGAGCTCGTTCAGACGTTCCTGACGCACGTAAAGGAAACCTTGCCCAGCCGGTCCCATCAGCCACTTGGGACCGCCGCAGGAGAGGCAATCGACGTGGCAGGCCTGGACGTCCATCGGGAGTACGCCCAGCGATTGGATACCGTCGACCACGAAGGTGGCACCATGCTCCCGACACCAGCTGCCCAGGGCGGGTAGGTCGGTCCGGAAGCCGTTAAGGAATTCGACGGAGCTGACGGCAACGACGCGCGTGCGGGCGTCGGCGTGGGCTGCCAGGGCCGCCACCGTCAGTCCTCCACCGTCGTGAGGTACACAACGGGCCTCAATCCCACGACGCTCCAAGTTCATCCAGGGATAGACGTTGGATGGGAACTCCATATCACAGAACAGGACGTTGTCACCGGCTTGGAGCGGGAGAGCGTTGGCCACGATGTTGAGCCCCTCGCTGGTGTTCTGGACAAAGGCGATCTCTTCAGGAGAGCTGTTGATCAGCGTGGCGAGCGCATCGCGCAGGTCGTCCGCCAGGTGCTCGTACGGCCCGTCCTGTGCCCAGCGGGCGCGGTGGGCGAGGTAGGCTCCCATCGCCTGGCGGACAGGGTCCGAGAGGGTGCCGACAGCAGCGTGGTCAAGGTATGCACAGCGCTCGGTCACGGGGAAGAGTCTGCGGATGTCCTCGACGTCCGGATAGATTGGTTGTCTCATAGCACGGGTCCCTAATCAATCAGTATGCGCCAATCTCTCGCAGTCGGTCATCATCGATGCCGAAATGATGGGCGATCTCGTGTCGCACCACCCGTCGCACGGTCGCCCGGAGCTCTTCCGGGCTGCGACTGCGCATCTCGATGGGCCGGCGGTAGATGCTGATCTTGTCCGGCAGCACCAGGCCATAGCTGTGGGTGCGCTTGGTGTGCGGCACGCCGTGGTAGAAGCCCAGAAGCTGCGCGGGATGGCGTACGCCGGCGCGGCGGAGCGTCACGGGATCCGGCCAGTCCTCGACCACGACGTCGACGTTGTCGAGTTTCTCCTGAATTTCTGGGGGGAGGTTGTCCAAGGCTTCCGCCACCAGGCGCTGGAAGGTCTCGAGTCTCATAGGCAGCCATTATACCATGGAAAGCGGACGTGAGAAGAAACTGACTGGCGATCAGAACAACATATTCTTCGTATAGCACACAGGGACATGGGTGGCGGCCTGCAATATTCCCTGCGGCGCCATAGCTGACGCACCCTGACAGGCGCCGGTGCTAGTGACCGTGCTACGCGAATGATGGGCTAACAGACTCGCAAAATGCAGTAAAGTTTGCGTGACGC
>P_1C_Sed_3_UnCtyDRAFT_1000003_pt1 | contig 40219 bp, 34 predicted proteins | sample Pon1CUnioCityCA_FD_10233 | JGI IMG/M metagenome (IMG submission 10233) | reverse complement strand
CCTTGTTCATCATCCTCAACCTCAACTGGGAGGAGTCAGAGGCTTTCTCCATCAAGCTGCCGACGGAGTGTGGGCAGATCAACGATCTCTGCAGCGAGGACACGTTCCAACTGACAGACGGCCGACTGGAGGCGACCNTGGAGCCATCGGCATGTATCATCGCTACGGGCTAGATCGAGGGGCCGCCCCACCGACGCCCCTGCCGCCTGCTTGGGGTGCACATCCGCTATGTGGTCTTTCCACTTTGTGGCCCCCGTGCTATAATCAAGTCACGCCTTGGACAGGAAGACCAGGGACCGAGCAAATAACTTGAACAGCGAGAACAACCCTATGTCCGAACCGATCGAACCATCCACCTACCCCCCTGCTGAAAGAACAGCCGAAGACGAATATCTCCATTGTATCCGCTGCGGACTCTGTCTATCAGTTTGTCCGCTCTATCGCCTCACCCTCAACGAGACGGACTCCCCTCGTGCCCGTGTGGCCCTGCTGCGGGCCGTACGTGAGGGCATGATCGAGGAACCCAGCGACGACACAGCGGCCCGCTTCTTCAGCTGTCTTCTCTGTGGGGCCTGCACGTTCGCCTGTCCCAGCGGTGTGACGGTAGACCGCATCCTGGAGCTGACCCGCGGAGAGATGAGCGATCTGGGTCTTCTGCCCGAGCCGCTGGTGGCGCTGAGCCAGCGGATTGCTGAGGGGCATAACATCTCAGGCGAGCCTAACGAGAACCGCCTGATGTGGGCCGACAACCTACCCGATAGACCAAGAGGCATCGGCAAGGAAGAAGCAGAGGTGGTCTACTTCGTCGGTTGCGTCAGCGCCATGTTCCCTCGCAGCTACTCGGTGGCCCAGTCCTTCGTTGAGCTTCTGGAGAAAGCCGACGTCGACTACGGCTTACTGGGAGAGCAGGAATGGTGCTGCGGCTACCCTCAAGCTATCAGTGGTGAGCCAGATCAAGCGCGAGGGACGATGCGGCACAACTTGGAGGCCGTACGGGCGATGAAGGCAAGGACCGTGGTCACCACGTGCCCATCCTGCTATCACTTCTGGAAGCACACCTACCCGGTGGCGCTGGGAGAAGAGATCGATCTTGAGGTATTGCACGCCACCGAGTTCGTGGCCGACCTACTGGATGCGGATCGGCTGCCATTGCGTAAGGATATGCGCGAGCAGGTGGTCACCTATCACGACCCATGCGACCTAGGCCGCAAGGCCGGTGTCTTCGATGCCCCGCGGCGCATCTTGGACCACATTCCCAACGTGACCCTGGTCGAGATGCCCGAGAACCGAGAGGGATCGCATTGTTGCGGCGGCGGGGGCAACCTGGAGAGCTTCGACCCAGCGTTGAGCGAGGCTATCGCCGCTCGGCGCATCCGACAGGCGGCAGAGACCGGTGCCAAGACAGTACTCTCCGCCTGTCAGCAGTGCGAGCGAACGCTATTCAGCGCTGCTCGTTCCGAGCGCATCCGGATTCGAGCGAAGGATATCATGGAGCTCGTCCTAGAGGCAACAGCCTAGCTCAACAACCCTATCGCGGAGATGATATGTCAGATCAAGCACTTATCCAGGATCTTCAGGAGGCNATCGGCGTCGAGAAGGTCCTTACCTCTNTGGAAGATCGCATCGCCTACTCCTACGACGGGACCTTCGAACAAGATCTACCAGACGTCGCAATCCTGCCCGAGTCGAACGAGGACGTCGCAGCCATTCTGCGCCTCGCCCAAGAGTACGACGTGCCAGTTGTGCCGCGAGGCATGGCCTCCGGCCTGGCGGCGGCCTCCGTCCCCTTCGGCGGTGGCATCGTCCTCTCGCTGACGAAGATGAACCGCATCTTGGAGATTGATGAGGAAAANCACACCGTGCGAGTTGAAGCAGGNGCNATTACCGCTGACGTCGAAGCAGNGGTGGAGGAGTTCGGTCTCTTCTANCCTCCCGATCCTTCCAGCAACGAGCAATCCACGATCGGAGGAAACATAGCCTGCAACGCCGGAGGCCCTCGTTGTCTGAAGTACGGGGTTACCGGCGACTACGTCATGGGGCTCACCGTCGTCCTCGCCGATGGGCAGGTGCTGAGGACTGGGGGCAAGGCTATCAAGAACGTCGTCGGCTACGACCTAAACGCTCTTTTCGTCGGCTCCGAGGGCACGCTCGGCGTGATCACCGAGGCGCTCTTGCGGCTGACCACCAAGCCCAGGGCTGTGCGAACTGCTCGAGCGGAGTTCCCCGCGCTGGAGGACGCATCCCGCACGGTAAACGCGATCCTCGATGCCGGCGTCGTCCCGGCGACGCTGGAGATGATGGATGAGACAGCCATCACCTGCATCGAGGAGGCTATGGGGCTCGGACTGCCACTCGACGTGGAGGCGATGCTGATCATTGAGACGGACGGCTCTGACGAGGAGACGGTGTTGCGCGAGATCGAGACGGTAGCGCGGGTCTGTCGCGAGAGCGGCGCCCGAGAGGTCATCATTGCCAAGTCAGAGGNGGAGCGCGAGCAGCTCTGGCGGGCGCGTCGCTCGGTCTCGCCGTCGCTGGCCCGCAAGGCGCCGAACAAGTTGGGCGAGGACATCACCGTGCCCCGCAGCGCCATCCCGGAGGCAGTCCGCCGCATTAAGGCAATCAGCGCCGACTATGGATTGCCCATCGTCATCTTCGGACACGCCGGCGACGGGAATCTCCATCCTAACATTCTTTTCGATAAACGGAATGAAGAGGAATGGAAGAAGGTACAACAGATCGTGGGAGAGATCTTCCAGGTGGCACTGGATCTCGAGGGCACCCTCTCCGGCGAGCACGGGGTGGGCACGTTGAAGCGCCCCTATATGGAGCAAGCCCTGGGCTCGCTCTCTCTGGACGTCCAGCGACGCATCAAGGGAGCCCTGGATCCCCACGGGATTTTGAATCCAGGCAAGGTATTGCCTGGACCATGAAGGGCGAGACGTGGCGCGGAGTTCGCGCCACGTCTTTCTTTTTCCTATCAACCGTGCGGTATTCAGCATATACACCGTGAGACAACAACCTAGGCTATCGGCAGCTCCGTCATAGGAGCCGAGTAGGGATCAGCCTGAGCGCCCGCGCCTGCGGCGTTCGCGGGGCTTGGAGTACGTGAGTTCGAGGAGACAGTCAATGTTAGATCTGCAGGCCGGTGTTGATATCCTCAGCAAGATCGGGGGCATCAACACCTTGGAGGAGGCAGAAGCCCTCTTCAAAGCCCGGTGTGACCGGGACACCATTCGCAAGCTGAGCGCCATTAGCAACGAAGAGGCCTTGCTGAAGATCGCCAACGCGATCTCCATGACGGACCCTGACACCGTCTTCGTCAACACTGGATCCGACGCCGATCGACGACGGGTCCGGATCATGAGCCTGGCCAAGACCGAAGAACGGCCTGTGGCTATGAGAGACCATACCGTTCACTTCGACTTGCCCCAGGAACAGGCACGGATCATCGACCGAACCTACTACATTGTGAACGAGGGAGAGGAGACAAGCGTCCTTGCCCAGAGCCTCCTCCGCGATGAAGCGCTTGAGTACCTTAAGACCCATATGAACGGCATCGGTCAAGGGAAGACGCTGCTCATCGGCTTCTTCAGCCGAGGCCCCATCGGCGCCAAAGCCGCCATTCCGGCATTGGAGATCACGACCTCGACGTATGTTATGCACTCCGCTGATATCCTGTACCGGCATGTGTATCGCCACTTCGACGAGGAGGTGGAGCGGGCTGGGCTGTTCTTCACCAACGTCCACAGCGAGGGACCGAACAGACCTGCAGACCTCCCAAACGCCCGAGTATTCATGGACAGAAGCTGGCTGACCACCTACTCGCTCTTCTGCACCTACGCTGGCAACACGTTGCTGTTGAAAAAGGGCAATCACCGCTTCGCCGTCGATCTGGCCACCTATTATCGCAGGGAAGAGGAACTATCCGAACACATGTTTATCACCGGCATGACGAGGAACGGTCGCACCACCTACTTCGCCGGGGCAGCGCCTTCCGGATGTGGTAAGACGACCACGGCTATGACCGGCACCGACTTCGTGGGGGACGACCTCGCTCAGCTATGGATCGCTGACGACGGTACAGTGCGAGCCATCAACCCAGAGAAGGGGATATTCGGCATCGTTCGGGACGTAAACCGCGAGAGCGATCCCTACCTGATCAAGGCCCTGCGGGAGGAGGGCGCCGAGGTGATCTGGACCAACGTCCTGATCGACGTCCACGGCGTGCCCTACTGGGTAGGCAACGGAGAGGAGCTGCCGAAGCGAGGGGTCAACTTCCAAGGCGAGTGGTGGGAGGACAAGACAGACGAACAGGGCAACCTAGTTCCGCTCTCCCATCCCAACGCCCGATGCACCGTTGACTGCCGGGAGATCGGTAACTACAACGAGGAGGCAGCGGAAGATCCGCGCGGGGTCGAGGTGCGCGTGATCACCTACGGAGGCCGCGACAGCGACACCATGCCCCCGGTCCGCGTGGCCAAGGACCCGGACCACGGGGTCGTGATTGGGGCCTCCATACTCTCGGCTGCCACGGCCACGGAGGTGGGGGCGAAAGGGGTGCGACGCCAGCCGTGGGCCAATGAACCGTTCATTCCAGGCCCGCTAGCCGATTATATGGACGCCCAGTTCACGTTCTTCAACTCCGAAAAGCTGGCCTACGAACCCATCATCGCGGGCTTGAATTACTTCCTGACGGAAGGCGCCCGCGGTGGAGAGGGGAAGGAGCTCCTGGGAGAGAAGCAGGATGTGACGGTGTGGCTCGGCTGGCTGGAGAGAATGGCTCATGAAGAGGTCGAAGCGATTGAGACGCCCATCGGGTATATTCCTCGCTACGGCGACCTGAGTGCCTTGTTCGCCGAGATCGACAAGACATATCCACAGGAGCTGTACGACAAGCAGTTCGCCCTTTACGTCGACAACATCTTGGCACGGATAGAGCTCCAGGAGGAGGCCTACAGAGAAGAGAAGAACGTTCCTCCTCGGCTCTTTGAGATCTATAAAGAACAGAGGGAGGGGCTTGAAGCCTTGAAGGCTACGTATGGGCCGATCGTCTCGGTTGAGCAGATCATTGAGGCAAATGCAAGTCACCAATCGACGTGCTGAGGCCCCCGGCTAGGGTGGAAGCTCGATCAGACGCACGAACAACGAGGATCAATCTATGGAGACGGAGAACGAAAAACTTACGACAGAAGAACTGCTGGCTCAGGCGAGTAAGCCAGCCGAGGACGCTATGCAGCTGCACCCCTACTATCGCGGCAAGGTACAAATGGCTCCCAAATGCGTCGTCCGCGGGTTGGAGGACTTCGCCATCTGGTACACCCCTGGCGTGGCGGAGCCTTGCCGCGCGATCAGTGAGGACGAGGATCTCGTCTACGAGTACACCAACAAGGGGAACACTGTCGCCATCATCTCGGATGGCACGCGCGTGCTGGGACTAGGAGATATCGGTCCCTCCGCTGGCCTGCCGGTGATGGAGGGAAAGGCCTTGCTCTTCAAGTATCTGGGCGGCGTGGATGCCGTGCCCATCTGTCTGAACACCAAGGATCCCTACCGCATCATCCTCGCCACCAAGTGGCTACAAACCTCTTTCGGAGGGGTGAACCTGGAGGACATCGAACAACCAAAGTGCTTCCGGGTGCTCGATATGCTGCGGACCGACCCGGAGGTTACTATCCCTGTCTGGCACGACGATCAACAGGGCACGGCCACGGTCATTCTCGCCGGCCTGATGAACGCCTTGAAGATCGTGGGCAAGGAGATGGAGGACATCCACGTGGCTCTGATCGGTGTCGGATCCGCCAACATAGCCACGCTGCGCTTGTTGCTCGCCAGCGGCGTGACTTTCGAGAACGTGATCGCTTGCGACAGCTCGGGCATTCTCCATCCCGACCGCGCCGACATCGAGGCCCGCAAGACCGAGTTCGTGGACAAGTGGCGCATCTGTCAGCAGAGCAACGCCGAAGGCCGACGCGGGGGTCTTCCCGACGCACTGCGCGGGGCCGACGTCTGCATCGCGGCCAGCAAGCCCGGTCCGGGCACCATCAAACCCGAATGGGTCGGAGATATGGCGGAGGACGCGATCCTCTTCGCCTGCGCGAATCCGATCCCCGAGATCTGGCCCTGGGAAGCAAAGGAAGCTGGAGCACGGATCGTCGGCACAGGACGCAGCGACTTCGCCAATCAGATCAACAACTCGCTAGGCTTCCCCGCCATCTTCCGCGGCGTCCTCGATGTGCGGGCGACCACCATCACCGACGAGATGGCCATCGCCGCTGCTCAGGCCCTGGCAAGCTACCAACGAGAGCGGACGTTCGACGAGGAACACCTTTTGCCCACCATGAGCGAGTGGGAGGTCTTCCCCCGCGAGGCAGCGGCCGTTGGCATAAGGGCACAAGAGCAAGGTGTCGCCAAGCGCGGGCTGTCCTACACGGAGCTGTTGAACAAAGCCCGGCAAACCATCCAGCAGGCCCAGGACATGACGCGATTCCTGATGGAGAAAGAGATCATTCCACCTGTGCCAACGGAATGGAGCTGAGGAGGCAAAGCCTATGTATGAAATCATCATTATTGGTGGCGGCCCAGCTGGGATCAGCGCTTCTACGGTGGCTCTAAACCAGCGCGTCGAGACGTTGATTGTCGCCGAGAAATGGGGCGGTCAGACCACGTACGAGATGCACCTGGAGGACAAGGAGGGCCGGGGCAGCCTCAGCGGAGAGACACTGCTGGAGTCCTTCCGGCGCCAACTAGACTACCTAGACTTTGTGCGTCACTTCGACAGGGTAACCACAGCCAGGCCAGAGGAAGACCACTTCGTCGTAGAGACCACGGACCAGGATCGCTTTGAGGGACAGACGCTGATCATCGCCACTGGGGCCAAACCGGAGCGTCTTGCCGTGCCCGGGGCAGAGCGTCTGGCCGGGCGAGGACTTAGCTACTCGGCCACCACGCACGCTGGCCTCTTCCTCGGGAAGGACGTGGCGGTGGTCGGCAGTGGCCGACGTGCCCAATGGGCTGCCGCCAGTTGCGCAAGAAAAGCCCACCAGGTCTATCTGTTGGCACCGGAGCCGCTGTTGACGACACCGCTCGTCGACAAGCTGCAGAAGATGGACAACCTGGAGATAATCGAGGGTGCCGTCGTCGAGGAGGTGACAGGGGATGCCTTCTTGGACGGCATCACCGCTCGCTTGCCGGACGGCGAGGAGCGCGAGATACCGGTCAAGGGCCTGTTCGTCAAGCTGACACGGACCCCGAACTCGGATCTTGTCAGCCAGTGGGTTGACTGCGACAGCCGTGGTCACATCATCGTCGATCACTACAATGCCACCAGCTGGCCAGGGGTCTTTGCGGCCGGCGACGTGACCCTGGTCTCAGAACAGGTGCTCGTCCACATTGGCGAAGGAGTCAAAGCTGCCCTCTCCGCCTATCACTACCTGATGATGCACTGACCAATTCAGAACAGAGCGAACGCCTTGACCGTCGAGCTAACGCAGACGTGTTGGTGACGCATCACGAAACGACGATCCCAGATCTCGAAGCCGATGTATCCGTCCGCACGTCCGGGTCCCGGGAAGATGCATAAGGTGCCTGAACAGTTCGCAGCGGACCAAGGGGCGAACCTTGCCCTGGCCTTTGATCCGCTGTGAGCTGTTGCGCGATGGCCCCCGAGGAGGCGGATACCGGATTGCATTACCGGCGAAGGTGAGCCACCCGGTTGCTAACCGCAAGACGCGTCTGAGCGGCGCTGCGCCCTCTACAAAGAGCTAAGAACGACGGCAAGGAACGTGACGACGAGCGCCACCAGGAAACCACCGACAGTGAACGCCACAACGGTCCGTTCAACGCGATTCTTGAAGCGCCCTGTTGCCCAAAGAAAGAGACCCAGGCCCAGCGCGGAGCCCACCAGAACACCGATGGTATAGGTGAACGCGGTCGCCATCAGCGCTGGCAAATCGACCCGGACGATCAACCGACCAAACAGCTGGAGCGAGAAACGAGTCCCTAAGAAAGCGTAACCAACACCGGTCAGAAGCCCAACGCCGGTCAACGCCACGCCCTCTAGGCGCCCCCGCCCCTGCTCCAGCCAGATCGTAATCGCGCCCAGCACGATAAGAGCTCCGGCGAATGTGAGGATGATAATAGAGATAAGGGCAATCACTCAGCCCTCCCTGAAGGCCCACAACCCCAGCCCCAGCACACGTGAAAAGAAGAAGCCAATTTAGAGAAGCTGCAACTGCTCCGCATGTGGGGGTGGCTCAGATTCGGCCATCCGCGGCGCGCGCTCAATCACTTCTGGGATACGCCTCATGTCCGCCTCCACGGTGCTGCGCAGACTGGGACGATGCAACGCTGCCGCAGGATGGTACATAGGGTAGTAGACGACGCCGTTGATCTTGCGCGCCTCTCCGTGGATGCGAGAGATACGCGCTTTGGGAAAGGCTCGGGCCATAGAGAAACGTCCTAACGTGACCACGACGGTGGGACGAATCAGCTCGATCTGACGACTCAGATAGGGCTCACAAGCATCGATCTCCCTCGGCAAAGGGTCACGATTGCCCGGAGGGCGGCACTTGATCACGTTGGTGATAAAGACATCCTCCCGTGTCAAATCGATGCTCTCCAGCAACTCCTCCAAGAATTGACCAGCTGCTCCGACGAAGGGGCGTCCCTGTTGATCCTCGTGGAAGCCCGGCGCCTCACCGACAAACATGATCTCAGCGTTCTCCGGACCGTCACCGGGCACAGCGTGGGTCCTACCGCGATGCAGTAAGCACTTCGTGCACTCAGCGATTTCTGCCGCCAGTCTCTTCAACTCTGACACACTTCCTCCCTGGGACCTGAGCCAATCGTGGCAAGGGCCGTGACACAGCGGAACCGCGGTGAGGGTCCCGACAGCTGTCCCTTGCTCAACACCTGCGAAAATTATAGTGCGTCGTCGGTGCTTTGTCCAACCTCGATGCCCTGGCGATCGAGCCGCTGGTCCAGCGCCTTGCGGAGTTCGGTCATCCGCTGTTGGTAACTCCGATCATCCAGGTTGACCGCCATCACCCAAGCATCCTCGCCATCTCGATAGTAGCTGCGCTGGAATTGCACGACCTGAAAACCGTGCTTGCGGTAAAGGCGATAGGCTACATCGTTAGAGGGGCGCATCTCCAGCGTCACCGTGTCGATTCCGCACGCCTGCATCTTCTCCAGCGCCACAAACAGAAGCAGCTGTCCTAGTCCCTGGCCACGCCATTCGGGATGCAGGGCAAGGGTTGTTATGTGCCCTCTGCTGTCCCGAAACCGAAACCCCACATACCCAATCACGCGGCTCCCACTGAGCGGGTTGAATAGCCGTCGCAGCCAACTCGGCTCTGTAGAAGCGGACGAGGACGAAGCATTCTTCTCTGGCTTGAGGAGCACCGTATAGGTAGCCCGCTCTCGCTGCAACTCACGGCGGAAGGCGGCCGCGGGCCAGGGAGTAGGAAAGGAGAGACGGTCGATAGCCGTCACTACCGGCACGTCGCCAGGCTTCATCGGGCGAAGGATGAAGGGCATCAAACAGGATGCTTCAGGTAGGTCGGGGTCAGCGTGGACGGATCGTCAACATCGCCGCGCTTCAGTCGCCGCCAGCCGAGCTCAGCTAGAAAGCCGGCTCGACGCAGACGCCACGCCGCTGGTAAGAGCACAGCTTGATCGCCGAGCCGTGCCAAGGTATCCGCACCAGACGGATCGATCTCCCCACAGAAGATGGTGGGCTCAATGAGCTCCTCGGTCAGCTTCGTCCACGTGGTCAGATGCGGCTCTTCCTGTATGTGCCAACTGCCGCCCTGCCAGCGATAGAACGCGATAGAGATGCGCCTCCGTCCCGCCTGAAGGACAGCGGCCAAGCGACGTCGATCACGTCCCTGGGCGCTGGCGATGACGTCGAGAGTTCGTACACCAACCAGGGGGATAGTCTGGGCCATAGCCAAGCCTTTCGCCACCGACATGCCGATGCGCAGCCCTGTGAAGGAGCCTGGGCCTGTCGTGACCGTCACGCCGCTCAGCTGCTCTGGCGAGACATTCGCATGCCTCATGGCAGCATGCAGTCGCGGCGAGAGCTGCCGGGTCTGTTGACGCCTGGCCTCCCAGGTCTGCTCAGCTCGCACTCGGAAGCCATCGTGCAAGGCCAAGCTGGCTTGGTCTGTCGCTGTGTCGATCGCTACCAACATCGTGCTTACGCTCCAAACGCCAAATGCCGGAATCTATGCAGCAGATCCTGGTGACGCGGACCTTGAGCAGAGAACCAGAGGTGTCGCCGGGTTAGATCGGCAGACTCGACAAAACCCAGCCTAATCCAAAGGTGTTCAGTCGGGATCAATGACTCAGCGCGTTCTGCCCACTCGATGATACTGACGGCAAAGTCGCTGCCCAGGAAGTCATCCACGCCCAGATGCCACGCCTCCTCCGCACCTGAGACACGGTACAGGTCAACGTGGAAGAGCTTCTGCTCATCCTCGGGTCGCGTGTACTCCCGCACCAACACAAATGAAGGACTGACCAACGGCTGCTGGGCTCCCCAACCACGGCCAATGCCCTGCGCCAGACACGTCTTGCCAGAACCTAAGGGCCCCTGCAGACAGATCACGTCACCCGCCTGCAACAAGGTACCCAGGCGAGCACCCAAGCGCTGCGTCTGCTCAGCGCTGCGGCTCATGAACTCCAGCATGTGCTCTTCAAGCAAGACCATGATGTGATCAAGTGAGGCTATCTTCCCAAGGGATGATTATACAGCCGTTGTTGATCGCCGACAAGCAGCTGCTGGTGAGCGTCACGCATTCGGCACAAGCTAGTAAGAAGAACGCGACTGGTTGGCAGCTCCGGGAAAGTACGGTATAATCTCTCCCCGAGGAGGCAGACCTTGCAAGCATTGATCACCGGAGCAGGCGGATTCGTCGGAGGGCACCTTTGTAGCTACCTCTTATCGCATACAGACTGGGATCTGACAGGCACTATCTTTGACGCGGCAAGCAGGACTGAGGCTCAGCATCCCCGGCTTCAACTCCACTCCGTCGATCTACGCGAACAAGACAGCGTCACCTCCCTTCTCGAAGAGATTCAGCCGAACGTCATCTTCCATCTGGCCGCGCAGTCCTTTGTCCCGACCTCCTTCTCCAATCCCTGGGACACGCTGGAGAACAACATCCTATCGGAGCTGAACTTACTGGAGGCTGTGCGCCGGTCGAAGCGGGAGGTTGTCGTCTTGGTGGTCGGGTCGAACGAAGAATATGGCGCACCGAAACCAGAGGAGCTACCCCAAACGGAGCAGAGCCCTCTCCGCCCCAACAATCCGTATGCCGTCAGCAAGGTGGGTCAGGACTTCCTGGGGCTTCAGTACTATCTGGCCTACGACGTAGCTGTCGTGCGAGTGCGTCCCTTCAACCACACCGGTCCTGGTCAGTCCTCTCGATTCGTCGCTCCCGCCTTTGCTAGCCAGATCGCTCGTATCGAAGCGGGGCTTCAGGAGCCCGTTATGAAGGTCGGCAACCTATCGACATCGCGAGATTTCACCGATGTGAGGGACATCGTGAGCGCCTATTGGCTCGCAGTCACCAAGGGGGAACCGGGAGAGGTCTACAATCTGGCCTCGGGAGAGCCGCGCTCGATCAAGACGATGCTGGAGACGCTCATCGGCTACTCAGACGTAGGCATCCGCGTGGAGAGAGATCCCGAACGATATCGTCCCGCAGATGTTCCCGTCGTCTACGGCAGCGCAGAGAAATTCCACGAGCGCACAGGTTGGGAACCACAGATCCCATTCGAGCAAACTTTGTGGGACACGCTTACCTATTGGCGCGAGCAAGTTTCGGACTAGACAACAGGAGTATGAGGAGTCACTAAATGCCGAAGGCATTAATCACAGGGATAACGGGCCAGGACGGATCCTACCTTGCCGAGTTCTTGTTGGAAAAGGGCTATGACGTCATTGGCATGGTACGGCGCACCAGCACACTGAACTTCTCCCGCATCCAGCACATCCAGGATAGCCTTACCTTGGTATCTGGAGACCTCTTGGATCAGGTGTCGCTGATCACCATTCTCCAGGAACACCGCCCCGAAGAGGTCTACAACTTGGCAGCTCAGTCCTTCGTGCCCACCTCGTGGAAGCAGCCCGTCTTCACCGGTGACGTCACCGCGCTGGGTGTGACGCGCATGCTGGAAGCGATCCGCACGGTGGACGACACCATTCGCTTCTATCAAGCTAGCTCTTCCGAGATGTTCGGCAAGGTCCGCGAGGTGCCTCAGAACGAGAATACGCCCTTCTACCCTCGTAGCCCGTACGGCGTTGCCAAGGTCTACGGTCACTGGATCACCATTAACTTCCGCGAGTCTTACGATCTACACGCTACCTCCGGTATCCTCTTCAACCATACCAGCCCTCGGCGCGGGTTGGAGTTTGTGCTGCGCAAGATCACGTATGGGGTGGCAAGGATCGCCCTGGGTTTAGCCGACGATCTCGCTCTCGGCAACTTGGATGCTAAGCGGGATATCGGTTTCGCGGGTGACTACGTGCGGGCCATGTGGTTGATGCTGCAACAGCCAGAGCCCGACAATTACGTCGTCGCCACAGAGGAGACGCACTCGATTCGCGAGATGTGTGAGGCCGCTTTCGGCTACAAGGACCTGGATTGGCAGGAGTACGTGGTGCAGGACCCGAGGTTCATGCGACCAGCGGAGGTTGATATCCTCATCGGGAATGCCGAGAAAGCCAGACAGAAGCTCGGATGGGAGCCATCGGTCTCCTTCGAGGAGATGGTGCACATGATGGTGGACAGCGACATCGAGCTGCTGAAAGAAGAGAACGACCTGAGCTAGAGCAGAGGCATCGGCCCGAGGAGGCTTGACGATGACAACAGACATCCGCTTCGGCACGGACGGCTGGCGAGCGCAAATCGCGGAGGATTACACCTTCGATAACGTGCGTCGCGCCGCCCAGGGCTTCGCAAATTACTTAGCAGAGCAAGGACGTGCGGGCAGCAGGGTAGTCGTGGGCTACGATAAGCGTTTCGCGGCTGAGCACTTTGGAGCTGCTGCCGCCGAGGTGATGGCAGCCAACGGATTCCAGGTCTGGCTGACGGACACCGCCACGCCAACCCCGGTCATCTCCTACGGCATCGTTGAGCGAGGTGCTTCGGGAGGCATCAACATCACCGCCAGTCACAACCCCCCGTGGGATGGTGGCTTCAAAGTGCGAGATCAGAACGGAGCCGCCGTCGCACCCGATGGACTGCGCGCCATCGAAGACGCCATACCGTCGATAGAACAGGTGCAGCGAATGGACCTAGAAGAGGCGGAAGAAGAGGGCAAGATCGAGGTCTGGGACGCTGCCGTTGCTTACATCGAACACATCGGCGACCTCGTGAACATCGAGCGCATCAAGGAGGCCGGTCTGAGCATCCTGGTCGAGCCGATGTGGGGCAACGGGATGGGGTGGTTCCCACGCATCCTTGGGGGCGGGCCTACCACTGTGTCCGAGATCCACAACCAGCGTAATCCCCTCTACCCAGGTATGGAGCGTCCCGAGCCCATTCCCCCGAATATCGATTCAGCGCTAGATAAGATCGTCAGCCTGGGAGCCGACGTCTGTTTGATCATGGATGGTGACGCCGATCGCATGGGCATCGGCGATGAGCACGGTGTATTCATCAACCAGCTACAGGTCTACGCCCTGCTCGCCTACTACCTACTGGAAGTGCGAGGGAAGCGAAAGCCGATTGTGAAGACCGTCTCCACGACCTCTATGCTGGAGCGGCTTGGAGAGATGTACGACGTGCCCGTCTATCGCACCGGCGTCGGATTCAAGTACGTAGGCCCGAAGATGATGGAAACCGATGCGATGATCGGGGGAGAGGAAAGCGGTGGCTACGCCTTTGGCGAAAGCATCCCCGAACGTGACGGTATCCTGGGCAACCTGTACTTCCTAGATCTGATGGTGCAGACCGGCAAGTCGCCCTCTGAGCTCATCGAGCACCTCTACGACAAGCTAGAGGCCTCCTACTACTACGACCGGGTGGATACCCGCTTCCCCGATGAGAAGCGCCCAGAGGCAAGAGCCCGGCTCGATGCTGCCGAGCCTGAGACACTCACTCGCCGGCCTGGAGGTTGTGGATATCGTCACACTGGATGGCTATAAGTATGAACTCGAGGATGGTGGGTGGCTATTGGTCCGCTTCTCCGGCACCGAACCGGTCATCCGGGTCTACTGTGAGACGACGGACAAGGACAAGATAGAGCCTCTGTTGAACGAAGGACTGAAGCTGGCCGGCCTGAAGTAGCCAGGCAGGAATAGCCTATGGATCTCATCGATTCGCACGCTCACGTGGACTTTCCCCAGTTCGACGATGATCGCCATGCGGTCATCGAGCGAGCACAGGCGATGGGCCTGGTCGGGCTGGTAAACGTGGGAACCAACGTGCAGAGCAGTCGAGCATCGGTCGGCTTGGCGGAGCGACATGACTTCATCTATGCCACCGTAGGCATCCATCCTCACGAGGCCGAGACGGCCACAGGAGAGGCACTTGACGGCTTGCGCGCCTTGGCACGCCATCCGAAAGCAGTCGCTATCGGTGAGATCGGGCTCGACTACTACCGAGACTACGCACCCCGAGCCGCACAGCGCCGGGCGTTCCAAGATCAGCTGGCTCTGGCTTCGGATCTGGACCTCCCAGTGGTGATCCATAGCCGCGACGCCCACGACGACGTGCTGACGATACTGAGCAACTGGGAAGGGACCGGCGTGCTACACACGTATGCGGGCGGGACAGAGCGACTGGACCGAGTCCTCGCGATGGGTTTCTGCATCGGCATCTCAGGTCCGGTGACTTATGCCAAAGCAGAGCAGCTACGGCGCGTAGCGAGAGACGTGCCTTTGGATCGCCTGTTGATCGAGACCGACTGTCCGTACTTGACGCCCGAGCCTCATCGCGGCAAGCGGAACGAGCCAACCTACGTCAGGTTTGTGGCTCAAGCCGTCGCCAAGGCCCGAGGGGATTCGGTACAACAGATCGCACGTGCAACGACGGAGAACGCCCGTCGTCTATTTGGCTTTCCACGCTTGTACTGAGCTTGACGAAGTGATTGTACCGAGCTTGACGAAGTAACTGAGGCATAACCATTGACTGACCTATCCTTCCTTTATCCGGTTGAAGATGACTTGAGGAGGGTGGAAGCGCTACTTGGAGACCATCCCCCCGAGCAACATGCGGCCATCGGCTTGGCCCTGGACCATCTGATTAGCGGCGGTGGTAAGAGGCTCCGGCCGACGCTCGTGCTGCTGTCCGCCCACCTATGCGGCGCGTCGATCGATCAGGCAGTCTTCGCAGCCGCGGCCGCCGAGATGCTCCACACCGCGACGCTCGTTCACGACGATCTCATCGATGGCTCACTCATACGTCGCGGTGTGGAGACGCTGAACGCCAGTTGGACCCCCGCCGCCACGATTCTCACCGGGGACTTTGCCTTCGCTCGCGCAGCGTATCTGGTCGCCCGGACGAAGAGCGTCCGGCTGACACAGCGCTTTGCGGAGACACTGATGGTCATCTGTAACGGCGAGATTCGCCAGATGTTCAACGGACGGCACGATGGTAACGCCGTTGAGGAGTACAAGAAGCGCGTCTATGCCAAGACCGCCTCGCTAATCGCCCTCTCCGCCGAAGCTGGCGCTATCCTAGCCGAGGCCGAGAACGCTGAAGAGACAGCTCTGCGAACCTACGGAGAGAAGATCGGCACAGCCTTCCAGATCGTGGATGATGTGCTGGACTTCGTGGCTGATGAGGATACGCTGGGAAAGCCCGTGGGCAGCGATCTGCGACAGGGTCTGGCGACACTGCCCGTGTTGCTCCATCTTAGGACTGGTTCAGGATCCTCTTCTGTACACCAGGTGCTGAACGGCAACCGTTCCAACAATGTCGTGCAAGAGGCCATACAAGCTGTGATCGCGTCTCCAGCCATTGAGGAAGCCTTGACGATCGCACGCCAGCACGCGGGCCAGGCTAAGACTGCCCTGGAGGCGTTCCCGACTTCACCCCATCGAAGAGCGCTACTGGACCTGGCCGACTTCACCGTGGATCGCCACTTCTAGCCTCCTTGTTGCCAACGCTAACGCCGGCGTTGAACATAGCTCGCCCTATGCGAAGTCGAAGGGTCGAAGGTATGACCGACCTCTCTATCGTCATCGTCAGCTGGAACGTTTGTGATCTCCTACAGCGCTGCCTGCGGTCAATCTACACCCGCGAGGCTGGCTCTGCAGGTGAGGCCGCTGGAGGCGCAGAGGGCTCCACAGCTGCCCGCAGCCGGACACCTGCGGGCTTGGCACTCCAGGTGATCGTCGTGGACAACGCGTCCAGCGACGGAAGCGCCAAGATGGTGCAGGAGCAATTCCCCAATGTGCGNCTTGTGGTCAACCGGAGCAACCGCGGCTTCCCGGCGGCTAACAATCAGGGCATCGCAGTTGCGGACGGTCGATACGTCCTACTGCTCAACCCAGATACCGAGATCAAGGCCCACGCGCTGACAAGGTTGGTGGACTTCGGGGACCAGCACCCAGACGTGGGCATCATCGGCCCACAGCTTCTCAACCCGGATGGGAGTGTCCAATCCTCCCGCCGGCGCTATCCAACCCTGGCGACAGCCTTTCTTGAATCAACGTGGCTTCAGCCAGCGATCACGGATCTTCAATCGCATCGGGTAGCCGCTGGCCTGACCGCCCCTCTTCACCATGTGCTGCAACGCTATTATGTGTCCGACCAGCCGGACGACGTCATACAAGACGTAGACTGGATCACAGGAGCCGCGATGTTCGCCCGAGGCGAAGCTATCGACGAAGTGGGTCTTATGGACGAGGGCTTCTTCATGTACTCGGAGGAGCTCGACTGGTGTCGGCGCTTCCGAGAGGCTGGTTGGCGCGTCGTCTACCTGCCTACAGCGCAGGTGGTGCATCATGTGGGCAAGAGCAGCGAACAGGTCGTCGCAGCGCGCCACATCCACTTCCAAACCAGCAAAGTCCGCTATTTCCGCAAGTATCACGGGGCCCTCGCCGCCGAGATACTGCGCTGGTACCTCTTGGCAAGCTACGCCTGCCAGATCGTCGTGGAAGGAGCCAAGTGGCTCCTCGGTCACAAGCGCTCTCTTCGCGCTCACCGTGTCAGCGCCTACCGCCAGGTGCTCGCCAGTAGGCTCTTTGGGAGGTGGCTTGAGCGGTGAATGCGTCACGCTACTGGGTTGCGCTACTCTTTCTGCTGGCGATTCTGATCAGTGCCACCTATTTGACCATCAGCCTTACCACCGCCGAAGGACGCGCTGTGGCCCCTCTAGATGACGCCTATATCACGTTCCAGTACGCGCGCCAAATCGCGCGGGGTCATCCATACAGGTACAACGTGGGTGATCGTCCGACAGCGGGCATGACCAGTCCTCTGTTCGGGTTCCTACTGGCCGTGGCCTATCTTGCGGGCGTGACCGGTGAGGGCCTGGTCGCATGCGCCCTGGCCCTCGGCATGGTCTGGCTGGGGCTCATCGCCGCACTCAGCTATGGGCTGTTCTCTCGTGTGGCGGTCGGAACTGAGATAGACAAAGCCTGGGGACTGGTGGCAGCCGTCCTCGTCCTTCTGACCGGGCCGGTGTCCTGGGCTTGTTTCAATGGTATGGAAACCGGGGTTTTCACGGCTCTGACGCTTGCTGCCCTGTATGCGTTCCTGAGAGAACGCATGGGACTGGCGGCTGTGTTCGTCGCCTTAGCAGGTCTGACGCGGACTGAGGGCCTCATCCTGTCGGGTCTGCTCTGGTCAGCGATTCTGTTTAGGGGGTTTCTCAGCGATACAGATCGTCCGGGCAGAGACATGGCCCTTTCTTCGGCGGCGGTTCTAGTTGGCCTCACACCCTATCTCATCAACTGGTTACTTACGGGGACCCCTTCATCCGCAGGCATTCGCGCGAAATCATGGCTCCTCAACGTGCCGTTCTACCCCAAGGATATCGCTCGCTCCATCCTGCTCTCGTTTCGGCGTATCATCCTGGGGCGCTTCTTGGCGGGCGATGCCTGGTTCGTCCCCCCAGGAACACTGGTATTCTCGATCTTGGGGTGGACTATTTTGGCAAGACGAAGACATTGGGCGCAGCTGTGGACCACTGTGTCTTGGTTTCTGGTTGGTACGCTATCCACGGCGACACTCATAACGGCCACGTGGCACATGGGACGCTACCAAGCTCCTCTCACGCCGGTGGCCATTGTGGTCGCCACCTACGGGTTGGCCTTCCTGTGGCACACAGGCAGTAGAGCCTGGCAACACGTCGCAATAGGCGCACTCGTCCTCTACATGGCGATCGCTTCGTGCTACTCGAGCTTCTATCATGCGAAGCGCTATCGTCTCTCCGTCCGTACCATGACGCAGCAGCAGCTGACCATAGCTGATTGGATCCGGGATAGTCTTCCCACGAACGCCTGCGTCGGCGTCCATGACACCGGCAGCTTGCGCTACGTCGGTCAGCGTCCCACGTACGACGTCATCGGCCTGACGACGCCCGATGCCGCGATGGCCTGGCGACACGGTGCGGGTAGCGTGTTCGAGAAGATGGAACATGCGGCGATGCGCCCAGACTATTTCGCCATCTATCCCGATGTTTTCTCTATCCCCTACCTTGCCACGACCGACCTCTTCGCCGAGGAGTTGTTCCGCGTGGAGGTGCCCAACTACGGCGTCGCCAGCGCAGGGCCGGTCCAAGGGATCTGGCGTGCCGACTGGCACCTGGCGGGGAGCGGGGACGAGCGATATCAGTCCGACATCCTACGGCACACGAGAGGGCTCGCCGTCGTCGATACGCTCGACCTGGCTGACCTCGAGGCTGAGGCTGCACACAATGTGCGGTGGTGGCAAGAGGCCAAACGCCCAGGATTTCCCACGGAGCTCTGGCAGCTGACCTACCAGGTTCCTCCCCAGCGGGAGGTTCTGGATGGGGGACGGCTCCTCACCGGCGGCCTTGCCTTCGACACTCACACCGAGCCTGGTAAGGACCTCTGGATCGTGGCTCGGATGCATGCTCAGCAGGCAGGCGGTGTGCATGTTGAGATTGATGGACAGGAGGTCGGCTACTGGGCCTACCCCCCAGTCCCTGGTCACTGGCTCGAGACAGCTTTCCAGGTGCGCGGGGACAGGATCAACCATTCGCAAACTGGAGTTACGCTGAGGGTGGATACCGACAACCCCGTCTTCCGCCACTACACGCCCTACTACTTCTGGTTGCTGCAGGGCGACGCGACAGAGACAACGTGGGCCATTGACCACCGACCGGACGTCACGTTTGGTGAGAACATCTCCCTGGCAGGCTTTGACTTGCCAGAAGGACCTTGGCAATCAGGGGATAGGCTACAAGTAGCTCTCTACTGGCAAACCGTGGCGCCGACCCAGAGTGAGGCCAAGGTCTTCCTCCACTTGTATGACGCTGCCGGAAACCTCGTAGCACAATCCGATGGCTGGCCCTTTCACGGCACACGCCCGCCTTACACGTGGGACGCTGAGAAGATTGTGAAGGATCCGCGAAACCTCCTTCTACCCGGAGATCTACCATCGGGAGACTACGCCTTGGAGGTAGGCCTCTACAGCCCTCACGGTTCTGGCAGGCTGCCTGCCTATCGCGACGATATTCGCCAATCCGAGGACCGGGCGACGTTGACCACGATCAGAGTGGTACAGTAGAGGGGACCGATGAACATCGGGCTGATCACGGGCGAATATCCACCCGATCACGGCGGCGTAGGTGACTTCACCGATCACCTGGCGCACGCCTTGGCNAGCCTGGGACATCACCTGCACATCATAACATCCTCGTCGCCGCGCTCACACCCGAGCCACGGAACCGCAGCCAACGCGCCTCGCCTGACCAGGTTGACGGTCCACCGAGCCGTTGAGCACTGGCGCTTCGGTTGCTGGAGCCAGGTTTTGAGGCTGGCTCGGGATCTAGACCTAGAGATTCTGGACATCCAGTACCAAGCCGCCGCCTACGATATGCATCCGGCCATCAACCTATTACCACGGTCCCCGCGACGCCCTCCCGTGGTGGTGACGTTCCACGATCTCAAGGTGCCCTACCTGTTCCCAAAGGCCGGACCTCTGCGCTGGTGGATGGTGCGCACGTTGGCTCAACGTGCCGACGGCGTGATCGTCACTAACCGTGAGGACGAACGGAGGCTCTCAGGCCTCAAGTCACCGGTGTCCAATCTGACACATATACCTATTGGCAGTAACATCCCGTCTTGCCCGCCGCCTGGCTACGACCGGGCGGCAGAGCGAGCCCACTGGGGCATCGGGCCCGACGATCTCCTGCTGGGCTACTTCGGCTTCCTGAACGAGAGCAAGGGCGGTGAGGAGCTGATCCGAGCCTTGGGGTTGCTGGTGCAACGAGGGTTGCCCGCTCATCTGTTGAAGATCGGCGGTCGGGTTGGGACATCCGATCCCACGAATCGTGTCTACGCTGATAGCGTAGAACGCCTCATCGCCGACCTTGGTCTACAGGAGCGCGTCCACTGGACTGGCTATGTGCGCCCTGACGAGGTCTCCGCTAGTCTGCTCGCCACCGACGTCTGTGTGCTGCCCTATCGGGACGGCGTCTCCTTTCGCCGTGGGAGTCTACTCGCGTGCCTGGCCCACGGCCGGGCCATCGTCACCACCCGGCCTAGCGTGCCGCTGCCGGAGGTTTCGGACGGTAAGACTATGCTACTGGCAGAGCCGAGAGACCCCGCGGCGGTGGCGGAGGCGGTCACACACCTAGCATCGAACCCAGAGCTGCGGACTCGGTTAGAGGCAGGTGCGAGAGCTCTTGCGCCCGAGTTTGAGTGGAGCAGTATCGCCCGTCGCACAGCCGGGTTGCTGAGGAGGCTTGCCTATGGCGCCTAAGGCGGGGTCTTGGAGCTCGGCGCCCTCCTGGCGCTGGCGGATCGCAGCCCTCCTGTCGCTTGTCCTGCTGGGCTTTGGCTTGCGCCTATACCGTCTCGACAGCCAGAGCCTCTGGGTCGACGAGGCTACGAGCGCCCACTTGACCACGCTCTCGCCGGGGCAGATCGTTCTGGATCGAGCTGATAACCTCCACTCCCCCATGTATTTCCTGGCCCTTGCCGCCTGGTCCACCGTGGCAGGACGGAGTGAGTTCAGCCTCCGTTTCTTCTCAGTGTGGACTGGTTTGTTATTGGTTCCTGTGATCTACCGCGCCAGCCAGCGCCTCTTCCGCGACCGACGAACCAGTCTGATAGCAGCGCTGCTGGCCGCGATAAGCCCAGCCAGCGTCGTCTACTCGCAGGAGACGCGCATGTACGTCATCCTACCCGTCGCCTACCTCCTGATCCTGACCGCTGTGCTGGGCGGAGAGGGCCCCCAAACGCCCCGCGAGTGGCTGCTGCTGGGACTGGGGGAGTCCCTCTGTCTGTATATACATGCCTTCGGGCTGTTCGTCATCCTGGCGGTCAACGTGCTCCTACTGGTGACGCGGTTGCGAAGGGCTGACGGCCAGACCTGGCGGCTCTGGCTTGCGAGCCAGGCCCTCGCAGCGCTCTCCTACGTACCCTGGTTGTTTGTCGTCTGGCATTGGGGCAGCCACGTGCCGGACAAACTCTCGCGATCCAACTGGCAAGCTAAACCCATGCCCCTTACCGGCTTTGTCCATCAGCTCTGGACATTTATGAACAGCGGTCTGGTGGAGATTGGCAAAATCGACGCGATGAGACATCTTCTAGCCGCGACTGGGATTCTTTTTGGGCTGGGGCTAGCCCTGACGATCCTTCTCGGTCCTCGGAGGCGGTTGCTGCAGGTCTCGGCAGCTGCCCTGCTCGTGCCGCTGGCCGGAACCTATGCGGTCTGGTATCTCCGGCCCCTGGCGCATCCGCGCTACGTGCTGTTCTTACTGGCCCCCTTGCTCCTGATCATGGCTCGAGTTACCTCCGTTCTGGCACGCAGACCCGTCACTTGGGCCGGAGGCCTAGTGCTACTTGGCCTGCTGCTGAGCAGCCAGGCAGCCTCCCTGAGCTTCGCGCTCCTCGACAAGCGTTTCTTTCGGTATGATACACGCGCACTCTCAGAGGCTGTGGCGGCCCGATCGATCCCCGGTGAAGCAGCCCTGATGCCGCCGGGAGACTATTCCCTCCACTACTATGATCCGGCCCCCGCCGAGCCGGTCAATCTCCCGGGTCAGATGGGGACTGAGGGCGGCAGGCTACACCTGCGCGAGCTTGGCCCTCTACTTGAGGGACGACCGGGCGCCTTCGTCGTCAGCTACGTGGGCCTGCGCTCCGTCGACCCCAGGAACTACACCCCTTTCATCTTGGAACACAACGGGCGGCTAGCGGAGCGATTCTCTGTGGATCGCATGCAGGTCGAGCACTATCTGTTGGAGCCTCCGTGGGTGCTGCCAGAGCCATCAGCGGTCACGGCCACATGCGGTCCTCTCCAGTTGACGGGCGTCTACTCCCAGACGATAACCCAGGCCGACGATGCTGTGACGATAGCCCTACGTTGGCAGCTCTTGCAGCCGACCGAGCATGATCACAAGACAGTGGTTCAGCTGTGGGACGACGGACATCAGATCGCCGCCAGTGACAACAGGCTGCTCAACGATCTGGGTCGGCCCACGAGCCTATGGGAGCGGGGAGAGGAAGCACTGAACACCCACGTGCTGCCGCTGCCGATGGGAACGCCACCGCTCACCTATACACTGAGGCTCAAGGTCTATGGGGGTGGAGATACCTCCTGGCAGAATAAGGAGCTATGGCTCAGGCTCGGCCACGTGCAGGTGTCGCAGGCCGTGGGACAGACAAGTGACCCATACGGCTCGTGGAGTGGCACCGAATGGCAACAGCCCTTGGTCTCCGAGGTCGCACCAGGGCTGATCCTGGAGGGGTATGCGATGCGCCCAGAGGCCCTGAAGCCCAGTGACACGATGCATGTGTCGCTGCGTTGGCGAGCGGGCAGCAACCAGGTAGCCGACTGTGCGCCCTCCCTGCTGCTTGCTCAGGACGGCGAGATCCTGGAGAGAGAGGCCGGCAGGTTGTTCTCGCGCTATCCGACGGCGCAATGGGCCGAGGAAGAGCTGCTGATCGAAACCCGAGAGCTCTTCGTACCAGCCACGCTGGAACCTCTCGATCTGCTCCTGGAGGTAGATGGACGCAACGTAGCCGTCGCCAGGCTCGGAGTAGCGAAGGAAGCGCTGATGTGGACACTGCCGGATGAGGCCGAACCAATATGCGCGCGATTGAACCAGGTCGGTAGCCTGATCGGTTACACGTGGAAAACGAGGTCGGAGCGCCCGAACAGCGGACTATTGACGCTCTACTGGCGCGCCTCGTCCGAAGCACCTGCAGCGACTTCCTACACGGTTTTCGTCCACCTATTCAGCCCAGAAGGACACCTGCTGGCGCAGCACGATGGCCTACCCGCTGGAGGCGAGCGGCCTACCACGACGTGGGTGCCAAACGAGGTCATCGCCGACGAGCATAGACTTCAGCTCGATGCCGACGCCAGAGCTGCCAACCTATCGGTCGGTATGTACGACTGGCAGACCGGGGAGCGGCTCTCGGCCTACGACTGCGCGGGCAACCGCTGGCCGGACGACGCCATCCCACTCACCCACCTCTCCCTCGAGAGCTCTCGAGGGACCAAGTGGGCTTCCACCTCGAGTCCAGGTAACGAGGACACGCCTAAGGGCTCTTTCTGCCGCGACCAGATCAGAGCCAGCGTCACGGAGGCCACCGTCCACTGATGCGTAGAATGACCCACCACAAGTTCCTCCTNGTGATTCTAACCTTGTTCGCGGTGCTGAGCGTGACGTATAGCATCGTGGTGCCGCCATTCGAGGCTTCGGACGAGCTGTGGCACTATCCCATGGTCAAGCACATTGCGGACAACTGGTCCCTGCCAGTGCAAGACCCCGCTAACGTCGGGCCCTGGCGTCAGGAGGGAAGTCAGCCCCCGTTGTACTACGCTCTGAGCGCTTTGGCGACCTGCTGGATCGACACCTCCGATATGGCCGAGGTCCGTCACCTTAACCGTCACGTCGACAACGGCATCGCCACGCCCGACGGCAATGTGAACCTCGTCGTCCACCGACCCGAGCGAGAGGCGTTCCCCTGGCAGGGGACACTTCTCGCTGTGCACGTGGCTCGCTTCCTGTCCATCGCGATGGCCACACTGGGTGTGGCTCTCACGTATTTCGTCGTGCGGGAGGTCCTCCCAGGGAGACCTATGTTGGCGCTGGGCGCAGCGGCCATCCACGCCTTCACGCCCATGGTCGTCTTCATCGCTGGCTCCGTCAACAACGACAACCTGGTGGTGCCCATTAGCAGCCTTGCTTTGCTCATGCTTCTTCGACTACTGCGCCCATTGGAGCCGCAGTCAGAGGCGACGCTGCGTCGGATCACTGTTCGGTACCTCGCGTTAGGCATCGTCCTGGGCCTGGCCGCCCTGACGAAAGCCAGCTCTCTGGCCCTCACGGTGTTGACGGCCTTGGTCGTCACGGTACGCGCGGTGCGGCGCCGCACCGCCGATGGGGCCGTGACCGGATGGCAGGAGTTCTTGGTCGGGGGTCTCGCCACGCTGCTGCCCGTCGTCGCCATCTCCGGATGGTGGTACATTCGAAACATCCGTCTCTACGGGGATCCCAGCGGGCTCAACGCCTTCATTCAGATCCTGGGGAAGCGTGAGATCCCGGCCAGTTTGGCTCAGCTTTGGCGCGAACGGTACAGCTTTCTGGCCAGCTATTGGGGCAACTTCGGTGGGCTCAACGTTCCCATGTCACCGTGGGTCTACCGGATCCTGAACGTCTTCCTGGTAGTAGCAGCTCTTGGACTGGCGGTAGGCCTCCTCAGATCGCTGATGTCAACCGTCAGACATAGGACTGTGAGCGCGTCGGAGCGAGAGTCGAAACGAGGTGCTCATCCTCTGCCGCCCAGGGCGCGACGCTCGATGCGCGCTCAGAGCGCCGTCATCTTCAACCCGAGATTCGCCATCTGCCTCGTCTGGGGGCTGGGTGTCCTGATCCCTTGGTTGCAGTGGGCACGGGTCACGTGGTCGTCTCAAGGACGCCTGGTCTTCGCAGCCTTGCCGGTCTGGTCTTTGCTCTTAGCTCTGGGACTGCACGCCTGCGTGCCAGGGCGCTTCTACGAAGCAGCGTCTCAAGACGGTGGAGAAGCAGCGACAGACAGCGTCATCGGACCACGTGTCGTCCCTCCGCCACTGGTCGTGCTGCTGGCTGTGTTCCTGCTGGGGCTCTCAACGGCCGCCCCATTTGTCTGGATCCGACCCGCCTACGCGCTTCCTGAGCCGCTCAGTGACGCGCAGATCCAGGACATCCCCCGCCGCGCCAACGTTGAGTTCGGCAACACCATGCGACTCCTAGGCTACGACATGGAGGACGAGGACACAGAGCCCGGTGGGCACGTCGCGGTGACCCTCTACTGGGAAGCCCTAGCCCCCACCGAGCAGGATCACACCGTGTTCGTGCATCTTCTAGATGACTATGAATTGGTGATCGCTCAGAGGGACACCTACCCCGGCCTGGGGCTGCTCTCGACTACCTGGCTGGATCCCGGTTACCGCTGGGCGGATCGATACGTGCTCCCGATCCCAGCGACGGCGTACGCTCCCAACCAGGCTCAGCTGGAGGTGGGGCTGTTCAAGACCACAACAGGCGAACGACTAGAGGCCATCGACAGAAGCCGAGAGGCTGTGACACGTGAAGGAGAGAGTAAAGACGACAACGTGCGCTTCGGCCATGTGACCGTCCACGCGCGACCTGGAGACGTTCCCAATCCCATCGCCATCAACTTCGGGGATCGTATGCTCCTGCGAGGATACGACCTGTCTCAACGCACAGTTCAGCAAGGCGAGAGCATCACTGTGACGCTGTATTGGGAAGCACAGCGAGCGATGGAGAAGAACTACACCGTGTCGACGCAGAGCATAGGCCCCTCACAGCGCAAGGCGGCTCAACACGATAGCTGGCCTCTGGAAGGCGCAGCGCCCACGGCAGCATGGCAGCCGGGAGAGACCGTCACGGACGTCGTCCCGCTTGACGTCTTCCCCGACGCTGCGGTCGGCCCCTACGACGTACGCATCGCGGTCTACTTGCACCGGGACGGGGAGATCAAGCATCTTCCCGTGACGCCACCGGGTGGGCGTATGCAGGCTAGCCACGTCAATCTGACGCAAGTCAGGGTGACACCTTGACGTGATGCAGCCACCCCGTCCAGCGGGCGCTTGACCAAACACGAAGAATCAGTCACAATATGCTTCCATCTGCAGATGGGCTCACAGAGGACAAGCGCATCTGTCTGAACACGTATCGCAGCCCAGGAATTGGGGATCATCAGAGACGACTATTCAGCAACTGAAAGGAGACGAGCGTGGCCAAGGAACCGATGAATAGCGAGCCTTTTCTGGACTGGCTATACAGATGGAAGGAGACGCTTCCCTTCCTCGATCTAGATGAGGTCATCTCTGATCCGACGCGGGTCGCGGTGGTATCGCAGGATCTGCTCAAGGGATTCTGCGACGTTGGCCCTCTCTCAAGCGAACGGGCGTCCAGCATCGTGCCCGCCGCGGTAGATGTCTTTCAGCACGCTCACGAGCTGGGCGTACGCCACTTCCTGCTGCTCCAGGATACCCACGACCCGGACGCTGTCGAGTTCTCCGCCTACCCTCCCCACTGCGTCGAGGGAACGGAAGAGAGCGAGACGATTGACGAGCTGCAGAATCTCCCTTTCGCCGATCTCTTCACCATCCTCTCCAAGAACTCGATCAGTTCCAACGTGGGGACCGACCTGGAGCCCTGGCTGGACAGCCACCCGGGGGTCGACACCTTCATCGTCGTTGGCGTCTGCACGGACATCTGTATTTATCATGCAGCGACCTATCTGCGTGTGCGGGCCAACGTCCTGGGGCAAGAGGACGCCCGCATCATCGTCCCGGCCAACTGCGTAGAGACCTTCGACACGCCCGTCGAGGTGGCGAAGGAGGTCGGCGCGATGCCTCATGACGGGGATCTTCTTCATCGCATATTCCTCTACCAGATGGCGCTGAACGATGTGGAAGTGGTCGCCAGCCTGACCTGAGGATGAGTCGACTATCCAGGAAGGAGAGGCGCGACCTGACGGCACGCGAAAGCCATCGCCAGGAACGTACGCGGGGCTAGGCACTATGAGTCTCCAGCAGCAGATCGCCGACTGGCTTGCTCAGCGTCTTGCTATGACTAGAGCCAGCGGTTTCGTATTCGGCCTCAGCGGAGGCGTCGACTCAGCGACGACAGCGGCGCTGGCCGTGCGCGCCGTGGGGTCGACCGCTGTCCTGGGCGCGATTCTCCCCTGTCACTCGGCACCGATTGACGCTAGACTCGCCCAGCGCGTTGCCGACGCCTTTGATGTACCGACGGTGACCGTGAATCTCGACGACGGCTTCGACGCGCTGATAGCATCTCTGCCTCCCAGCGACCATCGGCTAGCAGCGGCCAACATCAAGCCCCGTCTCCGGATGACGGCGCTCTACTACCTCGCTCAGACCAACCACTACCTGGTGCTCGGATCCGGAAACCGGACTGAACTCATGGTTGGCTACTTCACGAAATATGGCGACGGGGGCGCGGACCTCCTACCGCTGGGTGATCTCTACAAGACCGAGGTATGGGAACTGGCTAGAGACCTTGGCGTTCCTGAGGCAGTCGTTGAACGCACCCCATCAGGCGGTCTATGGCCTGGTCAGACGGATGAGGGAGAGCTGGGCATCACATATCCCGAACTGGACCGTGTCTTGAAGGCCATAGCCTCGCAGGAGACCAGCGACGTCGATCCCGTTACGTTGAAGAAAGTGGAGACCATGATCGCCAGTTCAGCCCACAAGCGAGCGATGCCTCCCACCTTCAAACGTCCGCAGCACTAGACGCTCACTGGGGTCTGATGCCCACGTGGTTCGAACGTCGGATCCTGGATCTCGTCGGAAGGCTCACCGACCTCTACTACCGGCTGAAATACGGCACAATCGCCCGGCGATTGGGCCGGGGCATAGTCTCGGACGACGATAGACAAGGCTTCATACTGGTCCAGATCGACGGCCTCTCCCATAGTCACCTGACACAAGCACTGGACGCCGGCGTCATGCCGCACCTCCAGCGTCGATTGAGCTCTGATCGATTGCTCGTCGCGCCTTGGCGCTGTGGCCTGCCTAGCTCCACCCCAGCCGTGCAAGCGGGTATGCTGTTCGGTAACCGCTTTGACATACCCGGGTTTCGCTGGTACGAGAAGGATCGCGGAACCGTGATGACGCCCCAGCGCCTCGATCAGGTCAGTACGGTGCGTGACCGGATCAGTAGAGGACAACGAGGCATCCTGCGCGGGGGTTCGTGCTACGTCAGTATGTTCGATGGAGACGCGGAGTTGGCCCTCTTCACCCTCAGCACGCTCCGCCGGCAACGCTTTTTCGAGAGCATGCGAGGGGTAGGCCTGCTCGTGCTCTTCTTGCTCAGCCCACTCCGAGTGCTCAGAATCCTTGGACTGGCTGCCACGGACTACCTGACTCGACTAGCCCGCCGCGCGCTCGCCCTATTCAGGTCCCTGAGGGCGCAGCTTGACGCTCGCCTACGCAAACTGGCTCCAGATCGCAAAGATGAACTCGATGTGCGGAAGCCCCTCAACATCCTCTCCCCCTTGCTGCATGCCTTGACTGACGTGCTCTTCACCGAAGTCCAGACCTTCGGAGTGATGTTGGACATTTATCGCTGTGTGCCGGCCATCTACGCCAACTATAATGGGTATGACGAGATAGCTCACGAGCTGGGGCCGGACCACCCCGCAGCGTTCCGCGTCCTGCGAAGCATAGACAAACGTATCCATCAGATAGACCGGATGCGAGCTCGTTACCAGAGGCGTGAATACAATTTCTACCTGATGTCCGACCACGGCAACACACCGGCCGTCCCCTTCAGTCGGCTCAACGGCAGCACGTTGGGCCAGCACCTCATGAGCCTGATTGGGAAGCGGGCCTCACTGGATGAGTACTTCGAGAGACGTCCTTACGCGAGCGATAGGGCACGCTACCTACGCGAGGAGCTTCGTGCGCTGGAGGAGGATGCCTCTCCTCAGTTCCGAAAGCTGCTTGTCGCCGTTGGGCGATACGTGGATCATTATGTGAGAGCCACAGGCGACCGACGTCACCAAGATCTCATGGATGGACGACCTCCGGTGGCCTACGACACTAGACGGCAGAAGGATGTGGTTGTATCGGCGTCGGGACCGCTGGCACACATCTACTTCAATGTTAGCCCACAGCCGCTTGATGTGATTGAGGTTCTGCTCCTCTATCCCCAACTGGTAGATGAGCTCACGACGACGCCGGGCATTGGCGCGGTGATTGGCCGGGCAGGAGAGCGAACCATCGTGCTGGGGAACGAGGGAGGCACACTCGACATTGGCAGCTCGCCCCGCGTTGTGGAACCGCCCAGCCCCCTGGCCGCCTTCGGCGATGCAACCTACGCCGCCCGGCAGATCCACCGTTTAGCGCACTTCCCCCATGCCGGCGACCTGATCGTGCTAGGGGAGATGCAGGAGGACGGAAAGGTCGTCACGTTCGAGTCTCAAGCTGCCACGCACGGGGGGCTGGGAGGTCCACAAGGACACCCTTTCATTGCCTGGCCACCTGGACAGGACCTGAAACCTGAGACGTTGAACGATGCGGAGGACCTCTATCCCTACTTCATGCGCTATCACCGGAGAGCAGACTAAGCCCTTTTCCCCTGAGTTGTCCAGGCTGTCCTGAGGGAGCTCCTAGACCATCGAAAAAGAGGGCTCTCTGACGATGAACACAGATTGCCAAACCCTCTGAACACCTTGCTCCGTCGCCTCAACGAGCCCAGCAAATGCCCCTTCAATCCAAGCCCGACCTGCGATACCGATGATCGTGCCTACCATCATCTGGTCAGGCTGATGTCCGCGTGGCCCAGGGCGCGGTAGCGCCGAGCAGCGACGATAGCGCACTGCACACAACCAACTCGGTGGCCTGGTTGCGGGTCATAGCACCTGGATCCCCGTTCTCCATGAGGTCCTCCTAGGCGTAGAATCCCGAGAAACAGATCGAAGGACTGAGCCAGCCTCGGCCGTGCTATATCGTGGAGCATCACCAGAAAAAGAAGAACCCCACCTAGCTCGGTGGGGTAACAACCTGCATTCGTCCGGCCCAGCTCACGCTGGCCTCACCCGGATGTTCCTATGCAGTAGCCCCAAGGGGAGTCGAACCCCTGTCGCCGGCTTGAGAGGCCGGTGTCCTAGTCCACTAGACGATGGGGCCAAGCGACGGCTATTCTACCAGGCCTCCACCGGTTTGTCAACTCGTGGCTCAACGTCGTCCTCATCGACCACCGCGTTCTCACTGGCAAGATTCCCGCTTCTGTGGGATAATGATGTGTTGGATTTGGAAAGGGCTTACCGAGATTGGCCAACAGTCGACAGACAGAAGGTGGATTTATGACCGCATCGAATGAAGCGAACACGACAGAGCCATCCGGTCGAAGCAGTCACCGGCAGCGGCGCTCGATGCCTCGCGGACGGGTCACGGTCTTTCCTAACTGGTGCAAAGGCTGCAATCTGTGCGTCGAGTTCTGCCCCACGGGAGTGCTCGAGCAAGGCCCTGATGGGCGCGTCATCGTCGCTCATCCAGAGAAGTGCACCGCTTGCCGGTGGTGCGAGCTGCACTGTCCGGATTTCGCTATCTTTGTGTCTGACGTCGAACAGGCCGAGGAAGACCGGGATGGAGACGCCCCCAGGTCATCGGAAGAGGAGGCCGTATGACAGCAAGATTGATGCAGGGTGACGAAGCGTGCGCGGAGGGAGCCATCGCAGCTGGCTGTCGCTTCTTCGCCGGTTACCCGATTACCCCAGCCACCGAGATTGCCGAGACGCTCTCCCGTCGACTGCCCCAGGTCGGCGGGAAGTTTATCCAGATGGAGGACGAGATAGCATCCATCGCGGCCGTCATCGGCGCCTCCGTCGGGGGCGCAAAAGCGATGACCGCCACCTCTGGCCCGGGTTTCAGTCTCATGCAGGAGAACATCGGCTACGCAGCTATGACCGAGATACCTTGTGTCATCGTCGACGTCCAGCGGCTCGGCCCCTCAACTGGGCGCCCAACCAGCCCGTCGCAGGGCGACGTGATGCAAGCCCGCTGGGGGACGCACGGTGACCATCCCATCATAGCACTCTCACCCTCCAGTGTCCGGGAGGCGTTCGATCTGACCATCCAAGCGTTCAACTTCGCCGAGCGTTATCGCACGCCCGTCATCCTCCTGATGGACGAACTGATCGGGCACATGCGCGAGCGGATCGCGCTACCGCCGCCCGGGACGCTTGACTTGGAGCAACGGTTGAATACGCGCGTCCCCCCCGAGTGGTACAAGCCGTTCGAGAACTTCCCTGATGGGCCAAACGTTAATGTGCCGCCACTGGTTCCCTTTGGCGAGGGATACCGCTACCATCTCACCGGACTCCATCACGACGAGCTTGGCTACCCCACCAATCGACCAGACGAGATACAGCCTTGGCTGGAGCGGATCTTCCGCAAGATTGACCGGGCCCTCTCTGACATCTTGCTGTACGACATCGAGGGCCTCGAGAACGCCGAAACACTGGTCATCGCCTACGGCGGACTGGCCCGGTCGGCTCGTCACGCTGTCAAAGAAGCCCGAGAACGTGGGCGTCGCGTCGGCTTCCTGCGCCTCAAGACGATCTGGCCTTTCGCCGAGGAAGTCGTCGAGCACGCCGCCTCTCGGCTCCATCGTGTCGTGGTACCAGAACTCAACCGGGGTCAGTTGGCGCTTGAAGTGGAACGGNTTGTTGGACGTCACAAAGTGCGACGCGTCACCCGAGCGGACGGAGAGATGATACAGCCAGCCGAGATCGTAGCCGCTATAGAAGACCTGGAGAGAGCAGTATGAAACTGCAGAGTGAATCCCGCGTCCACGAGCGCTACTTACGTCACAGCAAGAAGTTTCCCAACGTCTGGTGCGCCGGGTGCGGCATCGGCATCGTCCTGGGGACCATCATTCGCGCGGTCGACGACCTTCAATTGGAGAAGAACGACGTAGCGATGATCTCGGGCATCGGGTGCACGGGCCGCATGCCCGTCTACGTCGACTTCAATACCATGCACACCACGCACGGGCGTGCACTGGCCTTCGCTACTGGCTTGAAGATGGTCAAGCCAGATATGAAGGTGATCGTGGTGATGGGCGACGGAGACGCGCTGGCTATCGGGGGTAATCACTTCATCCATGCCGCGCGCCGCAACATTGGACTGACCGCCATCGTCGTCAACAACGTGGCCTACGGTATGACGGGCGGACAGCATTCGCCGACCACGCCCCAAGATGTCAAGACCGCCACCACGCCCTATGGCCACATCGAGCAACAATTCCCCATCGCCGAATTAGCAGCCACAGCAGGGGCGTCCTTCGTCGCCCGAAGCACGGTCTATCACGTTCGCGAGCTGGAGTCCTACATCGCCCAAGCTATCTCCAAAGAGGGCTTCGCTCTGGTCGAGGCGGTCAGCTACTGCCACACCACCTTGGGCCGGATCAATCGGTGGGGTACCGCGCCCGATATGATGCGTAAGCTCAAGGATCAAAGCGTGACCTTCAAACGAGCGAAGACGATGAGCGAAGAGGAGAAGAAGGACAAGATCGTGCGCGGTATCTTCGCCCAACGCGACATCCCCGAGTATACGAGACGGTATGATGAGATCATCGCACAGGCGCAAGAGGAGATAGGCTGATGGCGGACCGCACGGCGAGGCGCTATGAGATACGACTTGCCGGCACGGGAGGACAGGGAGCAATTCTCGCCGGTATGATCCTGGCGGACGCAGCCATCCGCGATAATAGGAACGCGGTGCAGACGCAGTCGTACGGACCGGAAGCCCGCGGCGGTGCCAGCCGCTCCGAGATCGTGATATCGGCAGGGGAGATTGATTATCCAAAGGTGCTGGAGCCGGATATCACCATCTGTATGAGCCAGGAGGCATGCGATCGTTACAGCACTCAGATGCGCAAAGATGGGCTGCTGATTCTGGACTCCGACCATGTCAGCCGAGCCCCGACAACGCGGGCCGTGCGCGTTCCGCTGACGTCCTTGGCAAGAGAAGTCACCGGCCGAGCGATCACGGCTAACGTCGTTGGGCTAGGCCTGCTGGCCGAACTGACAGGCATCGTATCGCGGGAATCGCTAGAGCAGGCTGTGAGAGCGCGAGCGCCAGAGGGGACAGAGGAAGTGAACCGGAAGGCCTTGGCAGCCGGCTACCGTGCGGCAGAGGAGATCAGGGAGGCGTAACGTAGACAAGCCTGCATTAAGCAGGGGGTAGTCAACCTGCCCCTGTGGAATCAACACACCTGACCCTCGAGGATTTCTCCCTAGTCGAAGTCGCCCGGCTTCAGCAAGGCGCCAGCTTCGTTCGCTCGGTTGTAGAAGACGAGCAGAGGGCGAACATCAGACCCACAGTCGCTGTAGACCGTCGCCCTGGTGGTGCCCCTGCTCCCTCTGCATCGCCATTGAAATGCTCAGTTGCTCCTGTCGTGAAGAGCAGCTGACCCTAGCCGTATCCCTGCTCCGATGTCCCTTGGATATACGACTCCGTCTTCTGCCGCGCCTCATCGTCGGTGAACTGCACCGGCGGGGACTTCATGAAATAGGCCGACGGCTCCACCATCGCGCCACTCAGTCCACGATCCAGGGCCAGTTTGCAGCAGCGCACCGCGTCGATCACCACGCCAGCGGAGTTGGGGCTGTCCCAGACCTCCAGCTTCAGCTCGATGTTGAGCGGGACCTCCCCAAAGGTCGTGCCCTCCAGCCGGATGTGCGCCCACTTGCGGTCCGTCAGCCAGGGCACGTAGTCGGAGGGGCTGATATGAATATCACCCTTCCCCAGATCGTAGTCGAGCTGACTGGTGACCGCCCCTGTCTTGGAGACCTTCTTCGAGACCAGTCGCTCTTGTTCCAGCATATTGTAGAAATCCATGTTGCCGCCGAAATTGAGCTGGTAGGTACGATCTAACCTTACGCCGCGATCCTGAAGCAGCCGGGTGAGAACGCGGTGGACGATGGTAGCGCCCACCTGGCTCTTGATATCGTCCCCAATCACGGGCAACCCCCGCTCCTCGAAGCGCCCCTGCCAGTACTCCTCACGGGCGATGAAGACCGGCACACAGTTCACAAAACCGCATCCGGCGTCCAGTATCTGTTCGACGTACCACTTGGTAGCCATCTCACTGCCCACCGGGAGGAAACTCACCACCACATCCGTGTTCGTCTCCTTGAGGATGCGCACAATATCATCCGTGGGGCCCGGAGCTTTGGTGATCACCTTGCTCAGATACTTGCCCAGACCATCGTGGGTCATCCCACGGCTAACGGGCACATCCAGATGCGGCACTGGGGCGAACTCGGCAGTGTTGTTGGGCTCCTGCCAGATGGCTTCGGATAGATCGAGACCCACCTTGTTTCGATCAATGTCGAAGGCCGCCGTGAACTCAATGTCACGGACGTGGTAGCCGCCCAGGTTCACGTGCATCAAGCCCGGTACGAAGGCGTCATCCGGGGCGTCTCGGTAGAACTGAACCCCCTGCACCAAAGCCGAGGCGCAGTTCCCAACCCCGACGATCGCCACCCGTACTCTGTCCTGTTTCGCCATTGCTTTGACACCTCCCATGAAACCACAAAGCGAAGAAGATCATCTTCCAACCCCCAGAAAGCAACCAGGCCCCAGGAGGACAAACCGGCTCACGACTGCAGTAATCCGTGCTAGCAGAGAGCATGGACATCGTCAGCAGTCGCTACGCAGGCTCTAATGGTATCCGAGAAGCCAGGGCATGTCAACCAGGTGGTTGCCCGACATCCTTGACGTTGCTCAAGTCATGCCTTTACGGTATAATCGAGGCCAGTCGAGGCCGACCGAGCGGTGTTGGGCGCTCTTGCCCCACTGACGAGGGTACTGCTAGCACAGCACGCGGTCCGATTGCTGTTCAGTATGGAACGAGAATAGAAGTCAGATCACAGAGAGGACGATGGCGATAGGGTTTGCCAAGTCAATTAGGGACAGCTTAACGCGCACCCGCAATGCAGTCTTCAGCCGTGTCGCAGGGCTGCTGGGTGCCAGCGAAGTCACCGATGAGACCTGGGACAAGCTGGAGGAGCTGCTGGTTCGAGCGGACGTCGGCGTCAACACGACGATGTATCTCGTCGACAGGCTGCGCGAGCGCGCTCGTGACGAGGCGATCCTACAGGCCGACGAGCTGCAAAGAGCGCTACGCGAAGAACTCCGCGCTTTGCTCCCCACGCCATCACCCCTCAACCTTGGCGGTCGCGAGCGAGACGTGGTGCTGGTCGTCGGCGTGAACGGGTCAGGCAAGACCACCAGCATCGCCAAACTAGCCCATCGTTGGCGCCGTCGCGGGCGCACGGTGCTCCTGGCAGCGGCCGATACCTATCGCGCTGCAGCCGTGGAGCAGTTGGACATCTGGGCAAAGCGGATCGGCGTGGACATCGTTAAGGGACCTCAAGGTGGAGATCCGGGCGCGGTCGTGTTCGATGCCCTGCAAGCCGCTGGATCCCGAGGCAAAGATTTGGTGATCGTCGATACCGCCGGCCGGCTGCACACCCAGTACAATCTGATGTCCGAGCTGCAGAAGGTACACCGAGTAGCCCAGAAGAACGTGGAGGGCGCTCCCCACGAAACTTTGCTCGTGATTGACGCGACCACTGGTCAGAACGCCCTCTCACAGGCCCGGCATTTCCAAGAGGCAGTGGACGTCACTGGTGTGGTGCTTGCCAAGCTCGATAGCACCGCTAAAGGGGGTATGGTCTTCGCCATCACCCGAGAACTAGAACTACCCATCCGCTTTGTGGGCACCGGCGAGACGCTAGATGATCTGGCCCCCTTCGACCCGGACGCGTTCATAGAGGGGTTATTTGAGTAGTGGTACCATGCAGTTGTCGGCGCGGGCCAAAAGGATCATAGATGGAAGAACTACAGGAACGATTGACAAGCCTAAGAACGAAGCTTAGGACCATTCGGGGGCATCTTTGACCTGGATGGGAAAGAACAAAAGATAGCCAGACTGGAGAAACGCGCCAGCGCTCCAGATTTCTGGGATGTCCCCGAACAAGCGCAGAAAGTCATGCAACGTCTTTCCAATCTGAAGGACGAAGCAGAGCTCTGGAACAGTCTTTCGCGGCGGGTCCAGGATGCACTGGAGCTCGCGTCACTGGGCGATGATAGCCTGGGCAGCGAGCTAGAAGCGGAGACAGAGGCGCTGGAGCACGAGATCGACCGACTAGAGTTCTTGCTCCTTTTCTCGGGTCCCCGTGACCGAGAGGACGCAATCCTCTCGCTCCACGCCGGTGCCGGTGGGACCGATGCACAGGACTGGACCGAGATGGTGCTGCGCATGTATCTTCGGTGGGCCGAGAGCAACGGTTACAAGACCGAGATCATCGACCGGCTCTATGGCGACGAGGCGGGCGTCAAACGCGTAACGCTGACCATCTCTGGTCGCTACGCGTATGGCAATCTTCGGTCCGAACGCGGCGTTCATCGTCTCGTGCGCCTTTCGCCTTTCGATGCAGCACACCGGCGCCACACCTCCTTCACCTTGGTAGAAGTCTGGCCCGACATCAGAGAGGACGTCTCGGTGACCATCGACCCAGGGGACCTAGAGGTGGAGACCTTCCGAGCTTCGTCGGCTGGCGGTCAGCACATGCAGAAGAACGAGACCGCCGTGCGCATCACCCACGTCCCGACCGGCATCACTGTGTCCTGTCAGAACGAGCGCTCTCAGGCACAGAACAAGGAGACAGCTATCCGCGTTCTCCGCGCTCGCCTGGTCCAAGTCGAAGAGGAGAAACAACAAGAGCAGATCGACGAGCTGAAGGGAGAGCACATCGAGGCACGTTGGGGCAACCAGATCCGTTCCTACGTGCTACACCCCTACCACATGGTTAAGGATCACCGCACCAATCACGAGTCAGGCAATATCGAGGCGGTACTGGATGGACAACTGGATCCATTTATCGAGGCCTACCTGCGCTCTCGGATGGGTTCCGTCTAGATCGATGTTGTGTGGCTCATCCACCAGACAGTAGAGGCAGTCAAGCAGAGGGGGTTATGTATGCCAGAGGAGTTGATCGGCGAAGTCAGTCATTGGTTTGGTAATATCAGCGTCGCAGGTATCAAGCTCAGCGGTGATCTGGCTGTCGGAGAGCGTATCCACATCGTCGGCCACACGACCGAAATGGAACAGGATGTCAACTCGATGCAAGTGGACAACGAGGATGTGGATGAAGCCAGTGCGGGTGATGAGATCGGCGTCAGACTGACATCACGCGCCCGTCCCGGCGACAGCGTATTCAAGGTCATCTAGCTCTTGAGCCACGTTGGCCCCAGCCGCGCTCCGGATGACGTGCTGCNAAANGTCCAGGAGACGATCGAAGAGCACGACCTGCTGGCCCCTGGCGACCGGGTGGTNGTCGGTCTATCTGGTGGCCCNGACTCACTCTGCTTGCTGCACGTGCTGAAGCGTCTGCGCAAGGCACGCAATGTACAACTCCACGTGGCCCATCTCAACCATGGCACGCGGGGTGAAGCGTCGGACGCTGACGCTGAGTTCGTGAGAGACATTGCGGCACGATGGAACCTTCCGGTGACCATCGAAAGGCGCGATGTGCCGAAGCTGGCCGAAGAGCACGGACTAGCCTTTGAAGAGGCCGCCCGGCGCGTGCGCTATGCCTTCTTGTTCCAGGTGACGGAGCGCACCGACGCTCAAAGCATCGCCGTGGGCCACAACGCCGACGACCAAGCGGAGACCGTCTTGATGCACGTCATCCGCGGATCGGGGTTGGCGGGGCTCCGCGGCATGCTGCCCCGGACGCCGATCACCGACTACCGGCTGCTGACCCCTTTCGAGGATCCGGAGGGAGAAGACAAAAAGCGGTTGGAACGTGGCGCTAGCCGGCAAGCGGATCCTAACGAGCCGCCCTTCGCTCCCGCCATCATCAGGCCTCTTCTGAAGGTGCAACGTCCCGCTATCGAGCGCTACTGCGCCGACCTTGACCTAGAACCACGTTTTGATCGGTCCAACCTAGACACAACTCACTTCCGAAATCGCCTGCGCCACGAACTTCTGCCAGAGTTAGAGACCTACAATCCCAATATCCGCGAACGATTGTGCCACACCGCCTCCGTTGTTGCCGCCGACTATGAGCTGTTGGTTCAGATGCGGCAGGAGGCCTGGGACAGGGTCGTGCGCGAGGAACGTGACGGCGCCATCGTCTTTGATCAGACAGCTTGGCAGGCTCTTCCCGTCTCTCTGCAGCGAGCTACGTTGCGGCGGGCTACCTACAAGCTGCGCCAAAGCCTGCGAGATGTCACCTTCGTTCACGTAGAGAACGCCCGGAAGGTAGCTCTGGCGGGAGAGACCGGCAAAGTGTCCACGCTGCCAATGGGGCTAGAGCTCAGCGTCGGCTACGAAACGCTCACCGTTGGCGGGGCCGACACGCCCGCCCCGCCGCCCGATGAGCCCCTGTTCTGGTGCGATGAACCGCTGCCCGTGGCCATGCCCGGGACCACGCCGCTGCCGGAGACTAACTGGGTGTTGGAGACGCAGATCCTGAAACGCTGGACGATGACGGAGATTGCCACTTCCGGTCACCCGTGGACGGCTTTCTTCGACGCAGATGCTCTGATCGATCCTCTGGTGCTACGTTCTCGTCGCCCTGGCGACCGGTTCCAGCCATTGGGTATGGACGGACACCACGTCAAGGTGAGCGAGTTGATGGTTAATCTGAAGATTCCAGAACCATGGCGGGACCACATGCCACTTCTGGTGGGAGCAGGCGAGATTCTGTGGGTCTGCGGACATCACATAGCAGAGAGCGCCAAGGTAGAGCCGGAGACGCAACAGGTGGCAAGGCTTCGATTTGAACGTTTGACCTAGCCATGCACACCGAGCCACCGGCGGCTAGCGAGGCCGCCCTCACTTCAGCGATATCGCGAGAGAAGGGTCGGGACCAACGGTAGTCATCTGTTGCTCGACCTGCACGTCCCTGTTCTTGTTGAGGAGGTCATATGCAATTGAACGATAGAGCACGCATCATCCTATTCTGGTTCACGATCGCTCTGATGCTCGCTGTCGCCGGGCTGGCGGCCCTTACCATCTTGCGAGCCTGTGGTGGTCTACCCGTGCAAACCGAACCGCCACTTACCATCACGCCCCCCGAGGTCAGCCTTTGTCCTGGTGAGCAACAGCAGTTCGCTGTCGAGGGCGACGTCGACGTGACATGGGAGGCTAACGGCGGTACCATCGATGAACAGGGCGTCTTCACCGCTGGTGACGACACAGGGGACTACACGGTCACCGCCACACGGGAGGAATCTGGCCGGGCCGCCGGCGCCATCGTCCGCATCGTCGCCTGCACACCGACGCCTACCTCCACGCCTCTGCCCACTGTTCCCCCCACCGCGACACCAGAACCCACAACCGCGCCGGAGCCAACAGAATCAGNAGAGACGCCANCGGGTGGGCTTGATCCGTCAGGAGACATCGGTGCCTATGAGACCGGCGANCCTATTGAATCACCCCCGACCGGCGTGGACATCGCCGCCGCNAGTATTGATCCCGATTCCAGCATAGCGTTCCAGCCCACCGCGGACCCACCAGCGGAGCTAGCAGGTTGGAGCGAGGAAGGGGAAGCCTTCTTCTGGATCTCGCTGTACGACGCCATACCGGATCCCCCGTTGAGCTATATGAACTGGCTCTTCGTCATCGATACAGATGGTGACACTGAAACCGGACGATCAGCCGGCAGCCGGCGTATCAACCCCGATCTAGGTGATGAAGTGGCAGTGGGCATCAGCTATAACGCGAATACGGAGGCTTACGAGCCATATGCTCTCGTCTGGGACACGGAGGAGGAAGCTTGGGCCACAGGACCGGATGTCCGTTATACGTTCGGAGAATCCCGTACGGCCGTTGGCCTGGCTCTCTCCTTGGAGGCTCTTGAGGAAGCGATCGGCGAGGCCGGCGCCGCACCGTTAGTAGCCGAAGCGGCGAAAGGACGAGCAGCGGCGGAGACCTACCTGGCCGACGGGACGAGGGGCATCGATTTCTATCCTAGCTTGCCGGAGTAGCCAACCAC